>VFQQ010001327.1_pt1 | contig 35598 bp, 56 predicted proteins | sample 3512341 | NCBI WGS metagenome assembly VFQQ01 (sample SAMN10412373, study PRJNA504923) | tailings metagenome | isolation source: Relicate 2 Philex TSF1 revegetated site | place: Philippines: Tuba, Benguet | collected 2017-08-29 | reverse complement strand
GCTTGCCGGTGGCCCCCGTGACGTGCACCCGCTCGCTGCCCGCCAGGTCCACCAGATTGAGCTTGCCCACCTGTTGTTGGCAATGTTTGGGGCGTGCAGGCACAGCGGTCAGAGCTGTAGGTAGCAATTGGCTGCTGAGAACGTCCTGCTGCACACCCAACTGCATGCTGCAAGCACAGGTCTGGAATTGCCGGGCATTGCCCTCCTCGCGCGGCCGCACCTTGACGCTCTGCCGCATCTCACGAGCGGAGCCCATGCCTGCAAGTTGGATCATGAGGCGGGAGGCATGCTTGTGATTGAGTCTGAATGCAGCCCTCCCACCACCAGCAGCGCGTACAGTCCTGGCATCACCTGCCCAGCTGCAAGCGACCGTGCACACACCTGGCGCCACGCCCGCCTGCCCGCCGTCCCCGCTGGCGCTGTCCAGCGGCGTCGACTTCTCCACAATCAGCATGAAAATTGCTGCAACGGGAAGCAACATGTGGCAGGCGCGGCTCAACAGCAGGAATGGTGCGGCCACACACGTGGAAGCTGCACCGGCAAGCCATGAGATTACCACTCAGCACATGCTCAGCATACACAAACACATGTCTAGCCTGACCGAACCCACCGTGCGAGCGCGAGGAGATCTCGTTCAGCTTGGTGGCGCCGGTTGCGCGGGCAGCAGCGCCGCGCTCCATCAGGGCGTATACCTCTGCAAGGCAGGCACAGCATAGTCGCCACACATGCGTTTGCTCATCAGTGATGGCTGGGTGTGAAGCAAGTCGCGGCCGGCAGTCACAGCATTCAGCAGGCTTCGCCACCTGCTACGCATCTGAGCCCTTCTGACGTCCTGCGCCCGCCCCCGCCCACCCACCCAGCCCGCCCACCTGCTGGGGAGCGCACCACCCACTCGGACAGGCCCTCCACGTGCACGCCGCGCCGCCGGTCCTCCCGCACCACGAGGTTCACGCTCTCCGGCTTGAGCAGGTCGGAAATGACCTGCGGTGGGGGTCAGTGAGGTTGGCATGGCGCTGACTGAACCGGCCGTGCTGATCGCACGATCGGCACAGGGTGACGTCCCAAAAAACGCCACATACAAACTTCGGCATCTGAAGCAGCACGTGGCAACCGCCTGCAGACCAGCGGCAATGACAGCGCAGCATGAATGAGCAGCTACATGCATAGCATGCCAGCGTGCGCCGGCAGCCCCCACTGGCGCACCTCGTTGTAGATCTGCAGGTACGAGGCGCGGACCAGGAACTTGCAGCGATCGCCCGTGTCGCGCTGGATGTAGCCAAACACGTCCTCGATGGCGCGCGGGATGATGCCCCGCGCCTGCAGGCGAGGGGCAGGCAAGGAGTGGGATGAGGAGTGGCTCGGCCAGCCACCTGAACTGCCCTGCAGCGCAGCCAGCTATTGATATTGCAAGTCAGCACATCGCATGGCCGAGCGTACGGTAGTAAAGTAGTGTGCAGCAGATGCCAAGCACCCAGCAAAGCGCACCGGCCCCACGCGCTCGCCCTCCATCGTGTACGTCTTGCCCGTGCCCGTCTGGCCATACGCAATGATGGAGGCATTGTACCCCTGCACGAACAAAGCGGTTAGAGGTTCATTTCAGCGTTGAGGAGGCATGGCTTAGAAGCAAGCCATACCAAACGAGCATGCCAGCCTCCTGCGAGGCAATGGCACCAGCACCCGGCTGCCCGCCGCTGCCGCACCTGCAGCACGTTGTGCACGGCGCCACGAGCTGACTGCGAGTACACATCCTCCTGTGTGCTCTCTGGGCCGTACACGCGGTCAAAGCCAAAGCGGTAGCTGTTGTATACCTGGGAGGATGTGCAATGGGAGCAGCAAGATGACATGATCATGGCCAGCGGCACTGCCGAACGCATCGGAGGCATGTGAGCATCAGCCATGCAGCACGACAGCACTCGATGCAACTCCCTGCCCAGTATCCAGTTTGCACTGTCCACTCACGATGCCGTTCTCCACGCCGCCGTTGCTGAGCGCCGCCAGGTTCTCGCTTAGCGTGATGAGCTGGTGCGCGGGGTCCACCAGCACCGCATTCTCAAAGGGGCGGAAGCCGTGCAGCTCGCGCGGCAGCGGCGGGCGGATGCGCACCACCACCTGGGGCAGGGATGGGGTGGGCAGGGCGGCTGGGCGTGCCGGCACGCGAGCGCAGGCAAGCTGGCACGCTCGCTGCGGTTGGGCGGCGGGTGGCGGCGGCGGCGGCGGCGGCGGCAGGGCCCACACCTTGACGGGGTCCTCCTCGCCCTCCAGCGACGCCTCGTCGCCCTCGGCATCCGCCGCCTGGTCGCCGGGCCCCTGAGGGTCGTCGGCAAAGTGGGGAGGCTCGCCGGGGCCGCCAGCGGGCTGGCCGGGGGCCCACCCGGGCGCCCCACCGGCCCGCTGCATGATCGAGCTAGGCTCTGGGTCAGTGGGCGCGCCGTTTCGGGCGCAGAGCCGTGCGCCGTAACTCAACGCTGCCTGGCGCCTGCTGGGGGAGCTGTGGGCTCGGGAGCAACGCACAGCCCAGGGATTGAGGCAGAAACACCAGCAGCTGGAGACAGGCGTGGGCCACAGCACACAGCATGCGCCGCGAGCACAGGGAAGGTGGGCCGAATCCGTGCCAAATTCTACTCCAGCCACGTATGGCGTGCATCCGAGAATGAGCCACGCCCTGCCGCCCTGCAAGGTGGTGCTCCTGGGCTGCCTGCCCGCCGAGCTGTGCGCTCACGAGTATCGCAGCGAGTGGGTCGCCCGCCACCAGCCCTGATGGCCCACATTGCCGGCTACCTGCATGCCGCGGCGGGCGCCGCCGCCGCCGCCGCCGTGCCAGCCACAGCCCACAACGACGCTGCGGCCGCCCAGCCGCCCATGTTCCTGTGCGAGGGCCGCGCCACCACAGCCCGCCAGGCCTCGCGCCGAGTTTCTGCGCTGGCCGCCACGCTGGTGCAGCGCCTCGGCATGCAGGTGCGGCACAGGCGCTGGGTTGAGGAGCGGTGGTGGTGCTGCTTTGGGTCGCTGCCTGGGTGCCACATTCAGTCACATGCTTTGTGAACCTCTTTTGCATTCATACTCTCACCCCTCTCACCCTGCTTCGCAGCCCGGTGATCGTGTCTGTGTGGCGGCTCTGGCCACCGACCGCCACCTTGAGGCTCTGCTGGCCGTGACGGCCGCTGGTGGCATCGCCGCGCCCCTCAACTGGCGCTGGGGCGCCGCAGAGGCGGCCGGCGCAGCGACCCTGGTTGGAGCCCGCCTGCTGGTGGCAGACGCCGCCTGCCTGCGGTTTGCGCTGGCGGCAGCAGGCGCAGCCAATGGCGCGCTCTCCACCCTGCTGCTGCTCGGCTCGCCAGCCGAATACCGCCAGGCCGAGTTGGATGCAGCGCCGCCAGGCCTGCAGCTCGCCTTTGCAGAGGCGCTGGCCGGCAGCTGCCCCGGCGGAGGAGGGCTGGCGCTGCGGGCTGCCCCGGGCGGAGCTGCGCTCATTGTGTACACCTCTGGTGAGCTTCCCTGCTCGGCTGGCTGGCTGGTGGCGGGAGTAGCAAGGCTGTTATTTGACAGGTGTTGAGGTGGTTTGAAAACTCGAACACATGCCCTGCCCGGCACATATGCCCACAGCATGGCAGCTCAAGGCTGCTACTCGTGTGCTGACCTCCGCCCGACGCAGGCACCACGGGCAAGCCCAAGGGCGTCACGCTGAGCCACGCTGCGCTGCACTCGCAGTGCATCGCCAAGCTGCTCATGGTGGGTGGCGGCTGCTGGGCTGGGTAACTTGTGTGTTGTACTCAGCTGTCCAGGTCGAAGGATCAGTGCCAGCAAGCAGCAGTGCAGGTGTGCGCGTGTTTCGGGCACCCAACGCCTTTCCCCCACCTTCTCGCTGAAATCCTCACCCCAACCCCCACCCCATGCTGCAGTGCGGCTACTGCGCCTCCGATGTGTACCTGCACGCTGCGCCCTTCTTCCACATTGGCGGCCTCTGCTCCGCGCTGGCCATGCTGGCGGCGGGCGCTCGCCACGTCTTCCTGCCGCGCTTTGACGGGCCCGCCCTGCTGGCCGCCATTCAGCAGCACGGCGTCACCAGCTTCATTGCAGGTGCACCGTGGGAGTGACGGTGCTGGCAATCCGCCGGGTGTAGGCAGGAGCAGCTTGCCTGTTATGTGATTACTTGACAGGCATGCTGCCCTGTTTCGGATGATGTTTGGGGCGAGATGTGCCGGCTGCCTTCGTTCCCTAACAGTTTCCAACGCCGGCCCTGTTTTCCTTTCAGTGCCCACCATGGTGGCTGACCTGCTGGCCGCCGCCGGCTCAGCAGGCGTGGCAGCCCTGCCCAGCGTGCAGCGCATTCTGGTGGGCGGCGGCGGCATGTCGCCCGCCCTCCAGTCCGGCCTGGCGGCGCTCTGCCCCGCAGCAACAGTGCACACAGCCTATGGCATGACGGAAGGCGCTTCCTCTCTGACGTTCGCCACCCTGTGGGGCCCTGGAGGCGCCGGACCGACCGAAAGCAGCAGCGGCGGGCCAGGAAGCGGATCGCATGCCAGCAGCGGCAGCGGCAGCGATGGCGACAGCCGGCCGGCAGGGCCGCCTGGCGGTGTGTTTGTGGGCCGGCCACCGCCAGGTATTGAGCTTGCCATCTACCAGCCGCCTGCTGGGGATGCAGCCGATGCAGGCAGCAGAAGTGGCAGTGGCAGTGGCGGCAGGGTGCTGCTGGCGGGTGAAGGCGAGGTGCTGACACGTGGACGGCACGTCATGCTGGGGTGAGTGTGTGCTAGTTGTATCCCCATGCTGCAAGGCAGCGCTAGTGCAGGAGAGTGGCATCTCACGATACGCAGGCGAGATGGTGGCGCTGCAGCTGCTGAGCTGGCTGCAGTGTGCATCTGCCGCAAGCAAGGCGCTTCATTCTAACTGCCCGGTGTGTGCTTGGCTGCCTAGCAGGTACTGGGACGATGACGACGCAACTGCAGCTGCGCAACTGCCGGGCGGCTGGCTGCGCACCGGAGACCTGGGCTGCTTGAGCCAAGGTGAGCACGGGTCTGAGCAGCCAGTTTTTTTTTAACCAGGCAGGTTTGAGCAGGCAGCTATCCAGGATGCTGGTGTCATCTGGTGTCATGGCATGACCATGCGGCCGGCCTGCTTGTGGGTTCCCCTGCAGCTAGTGCACCAGCACAACTTGCCCGGTTGCTCTGGGAACAACCAGTACCACTCCCTGACCTTTAGCTGCCCCCGGTGGCCTTCCATGCGATGCCCCTCGTGTTGCAGGCCGTCTGTGGCTGCTGGGCCGGGCTAAGGATATGATCAAGAGCGGCGGCGAGAATGTGCACGCCTGGGAGGTGGAGCGCTGCCTGGCAGACCACCCAGCAGTGGGAATGGCAGCCGTAGTGGGAGCGGCCGACTGGCGCCTGGGAGAGGCGGTGGCGGCAGCCGTCGTGCTGCGCCCCGGCTGGCACTGGCGCGGCGAGCGCTGCCAGGTGCTGCTGGGCCAGCACGGCCAGGCGGCAGGGCGGGCGGCGGCTACGAGTGTGCTGGCGGCTGCGGCCGCAGCCGTGGCGCCAGCGGGCGGGAGCAGTGTGGGCAGGAGCGCGGCGGGCGAGGCGCAGGAGGCAGACGAGCAGCGGCGGGCAGCTGGGATGGAGGAGGATTGGAGCCGCACACTGATGCAGGGGTCTGCTTCCCGGCCATGCTCCGCTCTCATTCGCAGCGGCAGCGGCGATGGCAGCCTGCTGGCGGCCGAGTCAACTCTGTGTGAGCAGCAGGGGCGGCAGCGCCAGCCAGGGGCATTGCAGCAGCTGGCTGCTGTGGCCGCTGGGCTGCAGGCGGCGGCGGAGCGGAGCGGCAGCGGCAGCCCAGGCGGCTGCGGCGGTAGCGAAAGCAAGGATTGCGGCAGCGATGGGTCAGAGGGCCGCTGTGTGGACGGCGCGCTGCTGCAGCAGCACTGCCGCGCAGCAGGCCTAGCAGGCTTCAAGCTGCCTCGAGTCTTCCTGCTGTGTGACGCCGCCGGCGCGGCGCCAGCTGGAGCAGCCGGCCTGAGCGGCGGCAGGGAGGTCCTGCCCTTGAATTCTACTGGCAAGGTAGTCAAGCATCTGCTGCGGGAGCGCGTGCAGCAGCACATGCATGCCGCCAGCAGGGCAACCGGCCGAAGTGCTGGCGGTGGCAGCGGCAGCAGCGGCCCCCGCTCCCGGCTGTGAATAGGCCATGCGATTTTCTTTACATGCTCTGAATGCATTGAATGCATGTTGATATCTTTATACCCTGTCGCGCGGCCATAGCGCCGCAGTTTTGATCCATGTTTCAGTGAACCTGCACAATTTTGTGTCGTGTCTCCCTCACCCGCTGCTCCCACTGCGAACCGCGTGTTTTGCGCTTTCGGATTTTCTCATGCCTTCAAATAATGAGTGTGTGATGCAGCTGGTTCAATCAAGCGTCCTCAAAGAGAAGAAGCAGGCTGCCGGCGGCACAGCAGTGATCCAAAGAGTCCCATGCATGCATGTTGAAGCAGCACAGCCACAAGCAGCCGCACCAAGCTGTGCTACTTGCCTGGGTGTACCGACCTACCCGTCCTCTTTTTGCATCCCCGTCTCTAAGTCCATGTGGGCCTGCACTTTCTCTTGGGTATACATTGCATTCTACATGCTGACTTTGGTTTGGCACAATACAGCTGCACATTGCTGCGGGCGAGTGGATCAGACGGGGCAAAATTTGCGAGTACAAGGAACTAGGTACACCATTGCACACACACAAAGGGTGTGGCTGGAACACAAAGGGACGGAAGTACATTGGGTGGGAAGCACATTGAGGCACCTGTCTGGCAGGCACAGAGGCTTGGCAGGCTGCGCACGACATCACTAACTGCTTGCCACCCCCCTCAGGGGTTGGGGTAGGCAGCAGAGCGTGGCGGCGGGGCCAGCAGTGTGCATGCCAGTGCATGGCGCTGCCCCGGCGCCCCGCTCTCTGTGTGCAGTAGCAGGCGGGCTTGCTCCCGGCTGGCGGGTGGCAGGCTGGGGTCTGCCATGGCTGCCATGAGGGCGGCGGTTAGCTGTTGGTGCGCTTCCACTGTCGGGCGAGCCCACTTCTGCAGCCGGCCAGCAACAGCCGGGTCCACACACAGGTTGTTTAGCGCTTGCAGCACCGCCACCAACACCGCGCTCTGCTCCGCAGCCGATTCTGCTGCCGCAGAGGCCGCTGCTGCTGCTTGCTGCGCCGCGGTGGGGCTGACCAGGTCTGTGGGCTGGGCCAGCATGGGCGCCGCGGGTGCACGTGCTGCACTGGCCGCCGTGGCCTTTGCCGCAGCTGCCGCAGCGCTGCACTGCGGCACCAGGCGCAGCAGCAGGTGCACGGCACCAAAGTACTGCAGCGCTGCGCGCGGCTCTGTGGGCTGCTCTCGGTCAAATGAGGACGCACCATCTGCTGAGCTGCCGACGCTGTTCAGGGCCTGACTGTAGTCTCCGCTGCCCAGCGAGCCAGGGGTGGCCTTCTTGAGACGGTTGGTCAGCCCAGCCAGCTTGGCACGCATGCCAGCTGGCGTGGCCTCTGGAATCTGCGCCGCGGCCGCCGGTGCCGCACCACGGTAGGCAGCCATGTTGGCAACGGCCAGCGCAGCTGCTCGTGCCGCCTGCGGGTGTGCCGCCGCCACGTCTGGCTGCAGCAGCGCCAGCAGGCGCTGCAGCACTTGGGCGGCCGCGGGCTGGGCCAGCATGCGGCGCATGCCGTCTGCTGCCGCTGCCGCGGGCGTCCCTGGCTGCTGGTGCGGCGGTTCGTACAGCAGGCAGGCCAGCAGGCCAGCTGCAACGCGGCGGCAAGCCGCCTGCCGCCCCTGTGCTGGGTCCAATGCTGCTTCTAGCGCGGGCAGCAGCCAGTGGCCGCCCTGCTGCACCAGCTGCACCGCTGGAGGGTAGATGCCGCCGCTGGCTGGGCTGTAGGAGAGCTCCCAGAGCAGCGCTGCTGCGTTGCCAGCTGCCTTGCCGCCGGGCGTCTCGCTGCCGCCAATCACTGCATAGCCGGGATGACTGACAGATGCATGCTCCCCCAGGGCGGCGTCTGCTGCGTCTGCAACCGCCGCCTTCCCCGCCTGCAGCAACGCCGGCACGAGCAGCGGCAGGTTCTGCGGCAGCTGTGCCAGCAGGTGTGTAGCCCGGGCTGCCGCAAAGTTGACTGCTGGGTCGCCGCTGGCAACTGCTCCGTGCGCCAGCACAGCAGGGATGGCCGTGCCTGCCGCATCCAACTGCTGTAGCATGTGCTGCGTAGCGGCAGTGGGTGTGCCGCCCCCGCTGACTGTACCCTCTGCAAGCATGTGCAGCAGCAAGGCCAGAGGCTCCCACTGTGCCTCCCGCCCCTCTGCTAGGTCCGCATGGCAGCCGCCGCCAGCCTGTGAGCTGGCGGTCGGGCTGCCGGGCCTGCTGCCTGCCTGCCCTGCCGCCTCAGCCGCCGGCTGCTGCTGCTGCTCCCAGAAGCGCCAGAAAGCCATGAGCGCACGGGGCGGCAGCCGGCAGGCAGCTGCATGCTCCGCCAGCACCTCATAGATGGCAGAACTGCAGCAGGCAGCCAGAAGGCAAATAGTATTGGACAGGCGTAGTGATGCATGCTGGGCATGCTTGCAGGCAATGGCACCTGCAGCTACTCAGACACGTGCGGTGTTCCCATCATGCAGGACCCAGCGAGTTCATACATGGCCGCTGGACTCAAACGGAAGACCATTTGGTCGCAAACTGACTGACTACCACATGCGCCTCACCGTATCGCGCTGCCCTGCCATCCCAGGAAGTACAGCGCGAAGCAGCCGGCGGCGCGACGGGCGGGGTCCGCTGCCGTCAGCTGTCCCACCAGCGCCTGCACGCCGCCGCATTGCGCGATGCTGGCTGCCACATCTGCAAGCAGCGGCATGGCAACGCGGGCAGCACACTCAGCAGCAGCTGTGGCTGGGACACGGCAGGCCATGCGTGTTTTGCAGCAAGGGGTGTGGCTTGTGCCAGGCAACACTCCACATGAGCCAGCCATGGATGCACATGTAATTGACAACCGAGCTCTAAACATCAAACTTGCACTCCCAGCCCACACCTCTGTCGCGCGCCGCCAGGCGCTGCAGCAGCGCGCACAGCGCGGGTTTGGCTGCATCGAGCGGATCCTCCTCTGCTTGCGGCCCCGGCCGCTGCTGCTGGGTGTAGTTGTGGCCGAGAACGTAGATGGCCAGCGGGATGGCATTCTCCTGCAATAGGAGTAACACGATAAACGTGAGGCAACGACTCACATGACAGCTTGAACACCGCCCAGAAGCAAGGAACGGACCTGCAGGCACAGGCCTACCTGTGCCCGTGGCAGGCCAAACAATTCCCATACCAATGCTGCTAGCAGCACTCTGAGACTCCCCACCCTCGTGCAACAGCCAGGTGCAGAGCCGTTTGATATTAGCCGCTGATTGCCAGCCACCCACGCCGCCCCGCGCTCACCTCCCACAAAATGCGCCGCCCCTCTCCATCCCCTGCTAGCTGCATGAGCGACCAGGCATGGTAGGGCGCCGCGCCGCGGCTGGCGCCGGCGCTGCCGCCGCCGGGTGCTGCAGCAGAGCGCAGCGCGCCTAGTGCCGCTTCAGCGGCCTGCCTCCGGCTGCCGGGAGGGGCGGTGCCGGGCCGCATGGTTGGATACAGCTCTTGAGGACTCGAGGGGCGGGGCGGCACGGAGGCCTGGCGGCGCTGCAGCGGCGGGGCAACGCCTGCAAGCTCCGGCCCAGCGCTGTCGCCCGCACCCAGCCGAGCGCCTGCCAGCGCTGGATATGCTGCTTTGCCTGCACCGCCGTCTGACTGGCCTGCTGAGTGTGGCACCGCCCCCGGGCCGAGGTTCAGCTCAGCAAGTGCGTCGGCGGCCAGGGCTGCGGGGCTGCCGGGGCTGTGCACGCGGGCCATGGTGCGCTGCTTGCCCATGCCCTGAGTGGGGTCGGGTTTGAATGGCTGCATTTAGCACTCCCACCGCACGCGCATGCTGTGAGCCTGGCACTCTCAAGCTCGGCGGTGGCGCTGCATACTGCTTCACATGCACCTTGCTGAGTTGGACAGGGTCTGAGGTGCGGTGGCGCTATGCACAAGTCCAACCATCGATCAGACCATACGATCAAAACAGCAAGCGTGACTGCACGGCACGCACCTTGCTGAAGGTGGACAGGTCTGAGATGCGGTGGCGCTCCGCCCACGAGGTGACCAGCGACTTGAGGGAGAAGTTGGGCACCACCTGCATTGCAGTTGCGGGTGTTGTCAGAGGCATACTATCACACAGGGCCCACAAGGTGACCAGCGACTTCAGCGAGAAGTTGGGCACCACCTGCGGTTGGATTCGCCAGTTTTGGTGTTTTGTCAAAGCAATGGCATGCCACGGTGCAGCCTCTGCTGCAGACAGATGGTCTGCAGGCATCACACCAAGCCAAAGCTTGAAAACGCCTCCCAGCCATGCCGCGGCAGCGACAGCAGCCGCGGCAGGGCCGCAGGCACAGCAGCCGCACAGCTGCTGTGCGGCGGCCAAGGCATGTCTGTTCAGAGGTTACCCTTACACCCCCTCACCGTGGTGTGGCGCAGGACCTGCCGCGTGAGCGGGTCGGTGCAGGGGCGCCCCGCCTCCTGGCAGCGCTTGAACCACAACTCCAGGTTGGAGCGCTCGTAGCTCTGCGGGCGGCGATTTTGTCAAAAGAGAAACTGCTTTGAACAAGCCAATGGCAGCGCTTGAACCACATCTTCAAGTGGGAGCGCTTGACCTCTGCGCGCAGTGGTGGTCTCAATCAGGCACGCCCCATGCACTGCTGCAGCAGTGCTGTTGCTGAGCGGCTCCCAGTCGCAGTGCAGCCCCGCCTGCAGCCCAGCACCATTGCTTCGGCATCGGCACCAGGGGGGAGGCAGCAGGCAACCAATCCGGCATCTACAGCGCAAGAGGAGCAACCCACAGTCCCAAATACAAATCTTTCTCACCTGCCCCGTCTCCACCAGCAGCACCGGGTCGATCAGCAGCTCCTGGGAGATCTGCAGGGCGAGGCACGCACAACACACAGCAGCCAGTAATGGCTTGAGGAAGGCTGCACACCGACTCAACACAAGGAGGCGAGCTGGATGCGGAGCAAGCACTATGCCCACCTGTTACCACGCCAGCTGGTCAATCAGCCAGGCCAGGCCGCTCCCAGGCCACTCACCGGGTCGATGAATTCATCGGGTGGCTCGGGAGGCTCCACAGGAGCGGGTGGCCCGCCGGGCCGCGCTCCTGCCAAGAAGCCTGCAGTCCGGAGGGAGGGTACAGAGTGCGGGTTTGGGGAGGCAGGCGGGTGCAAGCTGGCAGGTGGAGCATCCAGGCAGCAGAACATGCAGTCAGTGTGCATTGGAATGAAGCAGGAGCAGACAGCTGCAAGGGAACGTTCTTGCCTGGCAAGCTAGGCAGCGTGGGTCGGCGGTGCCCGCCGCCGCCGCCGCCGCCGCTCGGCGGCTGCTGCTGCGGGCCCTGGCGGCCCTCTGGCGGCAACGCCCCGTCCTGGGGCCGCTCGGAAGGCGGATCAGGGGCCGCTCCCATCCTGCCAGGCAGCGGGACTTGCGCGCCACGGCCGTCAGGGCTTGCTGAGACTGCTGACCCCGCGTTCGCTAGCCTCCTGACTCAATTGGCGGTTATTCGTTCGACTCGGCAGCTGCCAGCCCCGGTGCTGCAGTCAGCGGGCAGGTCGATGTCCCCACTTGTCTCGCGAGCTGCCTGCCTGAACTTGCAGCTGCTCTGTTCAACTCCGATCGGGTCGACAGCATCGCGACATGTCGCCAGGCGCCTGCTAGCCCACGCGGCAGTGCCTGCTGGGCAGCCTGGCGAATGCCCCAGCCAAACCCAGTCCTGCACCAGCCGCCGAGCATGGCTCGCTACCGTCACCAGCCTGGCCGCAGCAGCGCTGGTGCCGATGCCTGCAGCCGCCGCCGCCGCCTCCTCGGCTTCGCAAGACGTGGCGGCGGCGGAGGCGGCGGCGGCCAGGGCCTACGCCAATCGCGACTTTGAAGCAGCCCTTGCCGCTCTGGACGAGCTCGTGCGGCAGGAGCCTCAGGAGCTGCGGTGGCGCGAGATGCGTGCACAGGTGGGTGGGTGGGACGGCTCAAAACCGTGGAGCTAGCAAGTGCTTGTGGGAGCCGCTCCTGCGATTGTGCAGGTTTGGAAGCATGTTGGCTCTTTAAGCCCATCTGCGTCAGCCCCAGGCCAATCACTGAACCACCGTGCATATCAACAAATGAAACTGCAGGCACTGGTGGATGCCAAGAACTTCCTGGGTGCCCTGGACGACTTTGATTTCGCGCTCAAGCGCCTGCCGGCCGACGCGCAGGTCGACCGCGCCCGACTGCTGTCAGGTGCGCTGCGCTTCTGTGTTTTTTACAGCGTCTTTTTTGGGAGGTTCGACTGGTTCTCGCTGCTCTCCGATCTACGGTGTTGGGCGCCAGGTTTTCAATGCGCTGCTGCTGTGCCATGCACGCCGGGCTGCATCAAGACATGATGCCCGGTCGCTGCTTGCCGGGCGGCTTTGTACTTGCTGCTGTCAGGGGCAGTCAACCATGAATGCCTCTTTAATTGCTGCCGTCCCTCCCTGCAGGCCGCGGCCTGGCATACGAAGGCCTGGGCGACTGGGTTGCGGCCCTGAAGGATTACAAGACGGCGCTGCAGGTGGCGGAAGCGGCAGGCCAGCTGCCAGACCCCTACGTGCTCAACAGCGTGGGCAACTGCCACTCCAGCCTGGGTGCGCTTCAACTTCTGTATCACCTGGTTACCTGTTTGGTGCCTCAGCTGCGCTGATCTGGAGCTGAGTGTGCATGGGCTGCTGCTGCTCGTCCTGGGCAGGGGCTCCCGGTGCAGCCGCCGTCTGTCTTTCTACAAATGGGCATTGCACGCCTCGCACAACTGCACTGCCTCTGCCTCAACCCCCCATCCCCTCCCCCCAGGCGAGTGGCGGCGCGCGCGGGAGAGCTACCTGGCCGCAGCCGAGGGCTTCCAGCGCGCCGCCGGCTTCCGCTATGGCCGCTCCACCACCCCCCGCCTGGACGGCGCCGTGTTTGCCTCCTCCAATGCCGCGCTGATGCTGGCGCAGCTGGGAGACGAGGAGGGGGCGGTGCGGGAGATGCAGGCCATTGCCAGGTGTGGCTGGGCGTGTTGACTGGCATTGCTGGGTGGGCTGGGTTGGACTGGGTTGGGAAGGGAGCCACGAGGCAGAGCGGGGGCGGTGAGAGATATGCAAGCCATTGCCAGGTGCGCCTGGAAGGTGTGGATGGATAGGTGTGCCTCCGCTGGCATGCAATGTTGTTCCTGGGAGGTCCGTTCTTGCTGCCGCACATGTACAGCTGCTGCATGCCTTGCTGCCAGCGTCTTCCCAACCGCTGCGCACCCCCTGCTGTCTGCAGGAAGGCGCCTGGGTCTGTAGACATGCGGGCCGCACTGGCGGCGCTCTACTGGCGGCAGGTGGGCTGCTGGTGGAAACCTGCTGTGCTGCCGTGGCACCGGTCGGAACAGGCTGGCATTGCCTCAGCCTCTTTGCTTGCTGCACCTCCCCGCCGAATCCGGACCTGACTTCTTGATCACTGTCCACCCGTTTTTCCCCTGCAGGGCCAGGAGGCGGCAGCAGAGGCGGAGTGGAACTTTGCCTGCACCAGCATCACCACCGGCTGCAGCAAGTACCAGGATCAGGACTGGCTGCAGCGCATCAGGTGCGTTGCGGGGTGCAGCAGGGTTTTCTGACCGCCTACGCCGGACTGCCCTGCAGAGCCATATCTCTTGTTTCGATTGCTGCCCGCAGCCAGGGCCTTCAACATGTGCTGCAAGCTACGCACATTCCCAGTATCCAGTGTCGCTGCCACCCTGTGCCTTCTCCCCTGCAGGCGCTGGCCGCCCATCATGTGCCAGTACATGCGAGACTTTCTGGCACTGCGCAGCAACCCAGCCCCTGCTGGCGGCAGCAGCGGCAGCCGCGGCGGCGGCAACGCAGGCGGGCCCGCGCGGGCGGCCTTCCGAGAGTGACAGCCGGCAGTGAAGTAACCCTTTTTAGCGCCGTACGTTTTGTATCGCTCATATTGAGCATTTTGCATTTGATTTATCCATTGTTCCATTGGTTGTGAGAGATCGACGAGCAGCCGAGTGCTGAAGTGCGCCGCTGCTGCTGCGCTGTGGCTTGGCGGCGGAGGCGGCAGCAAGCGATGCACCGGGCTTGCCGTGTTATTCTAGCTTGCAAGTCGCGCCAGCGTTCTGTAAACGCCCGACACTCGCATGCCGAGCCTGCTGCCAAGAGCGCGGCGAGCGACCACTGTCGTCTCGATTGTTCTGGCCGCGGCGCTGTTGCCTCGTGGTAGGAAGCTGTCACCAATGCGCTCCTCCAGCAGGTCTGCCGCATGCGACAGCGGCAGATGCGGGTTTGAGCTCCCCAGCCCGCCGCTGCTGCCCCCACCGCCTCGTGCAGGGCTGGCCGCGCCGGAAGCTGCAGCCCCTTCCCTGGCACCCTCCGGCCTTCCGCCATGCATTGAGAACCCTGATGGAATAGGTGACCTTGCTTTGGTCAACATGCAGCTCATTCTCACCTGTTGCTGGACGGCTCCTCTGTTGCAACACAACTCTAGTTTTACCCGCATGCCGCTGCCCCCTGTAGAGGGCGATGACGGCAACATTGGTGGCTGCCGGAACTGCACCACGGACGGCAGCAACCGTTGCGCCGTCTGCTGGGACTTTTACAACCTCACGGCTGATGGGACGTGCGCCCGGGTGCGCTCAGAGCAAATGCCGCCTTGCCGTGCTGCTGGTCCTGCCTGCCCACCACCTTTCAGCTCGGCTGGCCAACAGCATCCTCTTGGCGCGCTTTCGATACGCTATTAATCAAACCCTTGCCCGCTCCTGCAACCTCTCCTGCTCCAGTGCAACGCCTCCAGCAAGCCTGAGGGTCCCCATGCCATCATTTGCATGGCCTGCGAGGCCGCCAACGCCTCCCGCTGCACCAACTGCAATGGAGACCTTAGCGGGGAGCTGGAGTACGGGTTCTATCCAGACGCCGACGGCGTCTGCGTGAAGTGGTGCGCTGCATATGATGTTTAATTACTGCGCGGCGCCTGCACGGAATGACTAGCTGCTCTCATGCTTGAGCTGGTGGTCGGTGCGTGTGCTGCGGCGGCTGCTGCTTGGACGTCCTTGCCAAATGGATCAGCTGCATAAGGAGCCCCCGCCTGCTATCATTGCTATGCACTCCCATATACTGCTCCGCAGCCCTGCCGAGAGGTGCATGCGCTGCGACGGCGAGCCGCTGGGGGCGTGCACCAAGTGCGCCCAGGGCTGGGGCCTCGTGGACGGCCAGTGCAAGCAGTGAGTGGGGAGCGGGCCATGGGTGCTGGCTGGGAAGGAGCAATCGGCCTTGCAGCAACACGCAGCATGCTGCTTCCTGCTACGGCGCAGCGCGCCCACCATTGGTTGAAACCTGGTGTCAGGTCTGTGGTCAAGCGTGTTTTGCCTGCTGCCCGCAATGTGTTTCCAGGTGCAAGGACAAGGAGCACTGCCGGCGCTGTGACGGCGATGCCGCCAAGTGCCAGGAGTGCGAGTGGGGCTTCTTCGCTGACGACCAGGGCCGCTGCACCGCGTGAGGAGGCGTGCATTTGGAGGGAACAGGCATGCGCCAGGAATGCCTGACGCCTGCCTGTGCGTGTGCGCAGCATGCATGGGCAGCCTCGCATGCTCCGCAAAAGAGTGCCCCCCAATGCCCAGCTCAGTTTGCCTGAAACGCCACTGCTTACTCATCCTCACCTGGCTTGGCGCTCGCCATAGACATCCGTTTGGTTGGTTGCCCTCTTTGATTGATTGCCCTCTTGAATGCATTCACCATGCGCCGCTGCCTGCAGCTGCCCTGCCAACTGCGGAAACTGCACATCCACCACCACCTGCCTGGAGTGCATTGGCGCATACACAGTGGATCCAGCCACTCAGCTGTGCGTGGGATGTGCCGAGGGCTGCGGCGGCTGCAGCGATGGAGTGGACACATGCGAATGGTGTGACAGGTAAAGCAAGAGCTCCCGCTCCTGCTGCCCAGCACTTGCGCAGCAGGTGGCGGGTGCAGCTCTGTGGCCAGCACACAGCACAAAGCAACTGAAGTCACGCCTGGCCCTATTGTCCCCTGTCATTTGTGGCAGCGGCTACACTGCCAACACAACAGACGGCTCGCTGTGCCAAAAGTGTGCAGACCCACACTGCACCATCTGTGGTAGGTGTTCAGAGCCGCAGGCCTTGAGCCAGCATTGCTGCAGTCATGCTGCCATTTAGCAGCGGCTTTGGGCTACCAAGCTGAGCGTGCTGCTCAGTCTACCCAGCGTGTTGCAGAGGCAGGCCTGCCTGCTGCAGCGGCAGCTGCCGCTCGACCAGTGCGAGCACCCACATCAGCTAGCCTGACCACCTCTCTTGCTTCGTAACCCAGCTGTGCTTCGTGACTGGTCCTACTGCAGTGGCGGGTCCCACCAGCTGCACCATCTGTGACGATCCAGAGATGAAGTACGGGCCAGACCTGCAGCAGGGGGACTGCAAGCTGTGTGCCGTGGAGCACTGCGCCAACTGCCAGGTGGGCAGTACAGTATTGCATGGCTTGCGAGGTGCAAGTTGATAGGCCGGGGCCATGCATGCATCAGTCACAGCGGCACGCCTATAGCTTCCTGTTAGGCGGCATGAATGCAGCAAAATCCATTCCACATGTGACTCAATCTGCGCCACACAGGAGGATTACAAGGCCTGCCGCTGGTGCCTGGACGGCTTTTGGTGGAACGCAAAGGAGGGCAAGTGCACGCCGGTGGGTAGCAGAGGGCAGCCGGGCGCTGGCACCAGTGCCAGGCCCAGGTCGCGAGTTGTCACGAAGGGATGGTTACCGCGTATGCTGCTTGTGAATGCGGAACACAATCCTGCATTCTTTTAGCTCAACACGCATGCTGACCTCAAGCCAGTGATTGGTCATGCTGCTGCTGTGGATCACTGCTGTTCTGGGCCTGGCCCCGCAGTGCCAAACCGAGCACTGCCGCACGTGTGCAACCAACGGCGACGATGGCTTGGAGGAATGCAATTCATGTGAAGGCGAGTGTGCTGGACGCTTCATTTGCGGCTGTTTGGTGCACGATCAGCGGTTGAGAGCATACTGTGATCTGCTGCGGAATGCCGCAGCATGGTCTGCTGCTGCTATTCAATGCAGAAGCTTGCATTCCTGTGCTTCCTGCGTCGCTCAGGCTTCCCCCTTCCCTCCTGCCTGCTTGCAGATGGGTTCGATTTTGACGATGCTGGTAGTGGCCACCCAAAGTGCGTGAAGGCAGCGGCATGAGTGCAGTCGAGCGGAGGCCGCTGGGGGCGAGCCTGCGGCCATGGGCTGCAGCAAGCTGTGGTGATTTCTAAACTCAGCCTTGCAGAATGAATTGTTACATGAATCGGCTTTAATCAGACATGTCATATCAGGCAAGCAGGGTGGTGTGATAATGTTGATGGCACATGGGATTCGGGGTGTGATGCGTGCGGGTCACAAAATGGAGCGCTGGGCAGGCAGCAAGGCTGCAGCTGGGGCCAAGCCAACATGGAGATGGTTGCTGAGGCTCAGTACCAGTGCCGCAGCCGGCACCGCTGTCGATGCGAGCTGGAGTGCAAGCCGCTGCTCGTCTAGGCAAACCTAGCAGCTGTTAGCTGCTACCGCCCATCTGGCTGGCCCAGGCTAAAGTTTAGCCGGCGCGGCCGTTGATGGAGGCGGAGTCGCCGCTATTCCAGATCGTGCTCCATGACTGCACAGTGAACTTGTACTGGGCGCCCGATACCAGGCTGTCGATGTTGACGCAGCCGCCCACCTGCGCAGGCGGGAGGGCAAGGGAGCACGACCGAAGAAGTACTCGGCATGCTGCAGGCAGCAATGCGCACATGCCAGGGAGCCTGACGGCCACCCCGCCACCCCCCCAGCCCCCAACATCCCTGCCCCGCAACTTGTTGCGGTGGCACAGTGTGGCCCTCTCACCTGGAACTGCAGCTTGAGCGGGTTGGTTCCAAAGGCGCGGCCCTGGGCCAGCGGCGTCACGGAAACGCGGTATTCATCAGCGCAGCCAGGGCCGGAGGGCTGGTCCCAGCACAGCTGCACGGCGCCGCGGCCCGCGGGGGAGACGCGCAGGTTGGTGGGTTCCTCGGGGGCCACCCAGCGGGTGCACAGGGAGGGAGGGGCGGGGCGGGGCGCCTGGGGGGTGGCTTGCACGGAGGCCTCATTGTTCTGGGCGTTGGGGAAGGACGCACTGAAGGCCTGCAGGTGTCGGTGGGGGACGGTCGGTCGAGCGCAAGTCAGCTGGTTGGGCACGGTATCCGGCAACTTGCCTCTTGAAGAGACGGGTCAAGATGTGCGCTGGATGCTCCCCAATGCGCATTGCATGCATGCCCTCCTCGCGGCGGCCTGCTCTGCTGCTGGCATGCACTACTAGTAGGGGCGGTGGCGCCTTGCTGCCTGCGTTGATGAGCAGTCACAAGGACCGGCCCAGCAGTGCCCCGCTCACCCGCACTGTGAAGCGGTACTCCTGTCCATTCTCAAGAGAGCTGATGGACAGCTTGTAGTCAGGGCTGCGAATGGGGAGGAAGGGCAGGGGAAGGATGAATGTACGCCGGGCAGCGACAAGCAGGAGCGATGCAAGGCAAGCCGGCAGGGCGCGGTACCTGGCGCTTTGCGGCGGCAGTGTGCTGCAATAAACGCAAGCGGTGCAGTGGTGCAGTTGCCGCAAGCGGTGGCAGTGCTGCTGCAATGCCAGCAAGCCTGCTCACCTGCGGATGGGGGCCATGCCCAGCGACCGGCCGCTGCGGCCCAGAGGCACCGCCGTGACTTCATAGGTCGTCACACATGCGCCTACAAAAAGGGAAGAGAGGGAAATGGCTCAGCGGGAATGCGCCTGGGATGCTTGCATGCGCTGGTGCCACGCTAGTCGGGCGGGCCATCTGCTTGTCAGCAGTTGTGCTGCGTGCCATCGATAGCCGTGCTCACTGCTGATGCAGCGTCAAGTCGAGCTCACCGTTGCGGGGGCGGTCCCATGTCAGCGTGACTTCTCCGTCTCCGGGCCTGGCCCTCAGATTCTCAGGCGGGCCGGGAGGCAGCTGAGCACGGCCGGCGCTGCCCCGGTTCAGCACAATCTGGTGGGGTGGCAAGGGAAAGGGGGGCAGCGGCGTCAGCCCGGTGGCAGCAAGCAAGCGGCAGCAGAGTCGCCGCGCTTTGCAGCAGCTTTCAGCCATGCGGCAGGCAGCATTTACAAGCAAGCGAGCAGCAGCGGCGACGGCGGCACAGCCAGCCGGCCAGCCAGCCGAGGCCTCCTGCCGCTCCGCCGCTCGCATGTCTGCTCACCTCCTGCCCGACGGCGACGGCGGCGGCGCCGAGCAGGAGCGCCGCGAGCAGAAGGTTGCGCCGCATTTTCGGCGTGCTGCTTGCTGGTGGGGCGCAGTAAAGGCTGCTTGTGCACAAAGTACAAGCGGTGAGTGAATGGGGCTGCGAGCGCGCAAGTGCAGGCGGTCTGGTGGAGAGCTAGCTCTCCGCAGGCGCCTTACATACTTGCCCGAGCAGCTTCTGCACCACTGCTGGGCGAATGGGCCCACGCACTGCTCGGAAGGGTGGACACCAAGGCACGCGCCCTCATGCAGCTTGCAGTCGGCTCCGATCGCTTTAGCACAGACCGAGATCACGATGAGCAGCCCGCCAGCCCCGGGCGCGGCCCGCTTCGCGTTTGCGACAGCGAGCTGGCGGCTGTGCAGCCTGTGCTCCCTGAGAGCCCCGTATGATCATTCAGCAAGGTGACAGGAAACCATGCAACGCCCGCCGCCAGGCAACCGCCGCCCGCGGCGGTTGGCGAGCCCCGCCGCCCGCTGCCGCCGCCGCCGCCGCCGCCGCAGGCGTCCTTGGCGCCGGCCGCTTGTGCTCCTGTGATGCAGCCACCGCATGCGATGATAGCGTCCTCCAACTATTAGCTGCACCATCTATCTGGGTGACAGACGATCAAGCAGGCGCTGCGATCGCAAACACCTGGCCAGCGCCTCCCCTGCTGGCTGCCGTAGCGGCGGGGCGATTGGGCGGCAGACGTTGAATGCATGCCCGCATCATCGCAGGGGCGGCAGGCATGTTGGGCATGCAGCCAGCTGCTGCTGCTGCAGAGGCTATGCTTGTGCGGCGCCACCGGTGGCGCAAGCGGCAGTGGCGGCGGCGGCAGCCATGGAGACGGAGACGGCGCACGCCCCGACGAGGACTCATGCAGGCAGCTAGCCGCAGCCTCGTCACGACCCCTGCATTCTGTGGCGGTTTCTCCCTATTGCTGCGTCACGCAGCCTTTCGCCTTCCTGCCCACCATGTCTGGCCCACATGTGCAAGCCTCCGTGTACAGTGGTGGTAGCAGCCGAAATCCCTGGACGCAGCAGAGCAGCAGGAAGGAGACAAGGGGGCGCAAGGGGGCGCAACCTAGCGGCAGCGCCTGCAAGTGCAGGCATGCTCTTTCACAGCGGCCCTCGCTGCCCCTTTCACTGTTATTGTGATACTGCTGATGTTCAAAGAGGACGGGGCACACCAGGCTAGCTCTGCATGCACTCACAGTGGGGGAAGTGTCTCCTTTGGGATTTTCCACCTCAGCCAGAGTATTTCGGCCATGAAGGTCACAAATGGAGAGTGGCCCCTCCCCGCCCCACTAATTGCAGCAGCGTTACGTGCGATCACCTCGCAGACTGGCAGACGACCTTGCTAGCCCGAGCAGAGGTGAGGCGAGCTGGGGTTGTGGCCCCACCCAGCGGCGGCAGCGGCGGCCAGGGGCCTCGGGCTTTTCTGGCCAATTGAGAGCCTGTCACCGCATTATGGCGCCCTGAAGGCCGTGAGTGGCGCGGTCTGCCCAGCAGAGCGGCGCCTGGGCGTCGGTATTTTGGGTGCAGCCGCAAGAGAGAAAGGCGCCGCCGCCAGCTGGACACTGCGTCCCCTCTAGAGATCTGATGGTATCTTTCGAGTTGAAGTCGAGAACGGGTCTTTATCCGCCTCCCACACTGCCCGCCATCCTGCAGACCATGCACGGACGCGCCCTGCTGACGCTGGCCGTGCTAGCCGCCTGCGCCGTCGCGCTGCTGCCGTTGGCGGGAGCAACGACCCATCACCACCACCACCACCACCATCACGGCATGACCCAACATCACCACCACCGCCGCGCTGGAAGCCGCATCGGAGAGCGCCCCTGCAAGTGCTGCGACATTGACCCCGAGAACTACAGCGCTTGCCCCTGCCGCAACGAAGGCGCCTGCCCTCCGTATCGCCGCCTGCTGGCGGAGGAGCCTGCACAGCAACACGGCGGGCAGGTGCCGCTGCAGGAGGCCGAGGAGCTTGTGGGTGTTTGGAAGATGGAGGTGAGGCCATGATGGCGGTAACCATGATCCACCTCCCCCTCAAGGCAGTTGCTGTTGTAAGGCCATGCATTGCAATGCCAGCTTGCATGCAGCAAGTACCGCTTGTTGCATGCAGTTACCGTTCCGCCTCTCCAGCCAGCCAATGCAGGCGGCACAGTGTGACACTGCTTGTCTTCTCTCTTGAAAAGCCTTCTCCTGTGCGCCCTCCGAGGGAGTCCACAGGAGGAGTCTATGGAGTTTTTCGAGCCGGGCCTGACGCTGGAGGCCCTCAAAAACGCAGATGGTCAGCCGGATGTCAAGGCGGTGAGCAGTCCACTTACGGGGGCCGCCCAGATGGCACCTGCAGCTGGCTTTCACGCTGCAGGGGCGCACGCTGCCACAAAACTGCTGCCGATCGTCACGCAGTGGGGGCGCGTAGGATCTGTCATACAGTTGCACTGGTCAGCACAGCCCGGCATCAACTGCCGGTACAGCACGCACTTTTTCGGTCATGTGCCGCGCTATGCCCCCATGAAAGCAGATCTTCAATGCTGGTGCCGACAGGGAGAAGATCAAGGGAGACCTGGTGAGCTGAACCTGTCAAACTCTTATCACAGAGGGCATCAGATTCTGCAGCTGACACTGCGCATCGGCGGCGAGCCTGGGCAGCAGTGTATGGAGGCGCTGCCCACGCAGGCAGGGCGCCTGCACCGCCACTCGCCCTTGCTGTGGCGGTGCATAGCTGCAAGCGTTGTGCTTGCATGGCAGCAGTCATCGGGGCACAGCCGGCCAACCTCCCGCCCCGCCCGCGTCCATATCTGCCTGCAGGGTTCGGACAAGACCAACGTGACGTTCTCCTTTGCACCCACCGAGGTTGTCATTCTGGGCGGCAACGTGACCACAGGTGAGGCACACAGACTGTAGATAGAGTTCGTCGATGCATCGATGCATATGCAAGGGTGGTGAGGCTAGGCATGGACGGAACCGGATTGTCCACGAGCCGCCCTTGACTCAGGCGTCAGGTTGTGTGTTCTGCCGTCTTGAGCACGCGTTGCCATCGGCACGCATAGACGGAGTACATTGCTGGCATGACTGCGCGTGACTTGTGTTTCACAGTTGCGTGGGTCTTCGAGGCCTGAATTCACTGCTGCCCGTTGAGGCTCACCGCTCTTCCGCAGGCTTCTGGGCGGGCCTGGTCGTGATGCGCAACGCCTCGGAGGATAATGCCGTTGACGGCGTGCACACCCTGCATGGCTTCATGTCCGAAGTGAATGGCGACATCCTGCTGGCGGTAAGCTGAGGTGCACCCTTGGTATGTATGTGTGGCGACAGCGCCCGCTGTTCGGTTTCTGCCGGGCGCAGGGTGCATCCTGCCTGCTCTTCTTCCCCATCATGGCAGTGCCGCATGCTATGCTGTGCTGAGTGCGATGCTCCCTTGAGCGATGCCTGAGCCGGGAACCGAGCCGGCCCTTAACATCCATCAATGGCATGCACATTTTGCTGCCGCAGGGCAACGGAGGCATGCCTGACACCGAGCTTGAGCTGCTGTACCACCATGAGACCAAGTTGATGGACGTGAGGCGCCTAGACAGCAACCAGGGGCCTTGGACCAGCGACTGTGGGGAGGCATGCTGGCGGCAGAATGGGGTTGCAGTTGCATGCTAACGAACGGCGCTCCTGCCCTCTGCAGCTGCATGTGCGCCAAACGCACAAGGCGAAGAGCAAGAAGGGCACCGACTTTGTGTATCTGGTCCAGGCAAGCTGGCTCTGTGACTGCTTCTCCTTCGAACTGGCGTTGCAAACAGCTGGCAGACATTTGGGATACTGTTGCACGGTGCACGTGCCAGCTGCCATGCCTGCGGCGGTGCACATGTGCTGCCGCCTGAGGAGCCTGCCAAAGCGCATGCCAGCATTCACGCCACGGCTCCGCCAGACTCGGCAAAGGAGTTGTAAAAACGCAAAGGCAATCCAAACGGCGCGTGACATCTGATCGGCTCCCAGCTTGTACCGCCCATCTGCAGGCTGTCTTGAAGAAGGCCGATGGCCAGTTGGAGGAGACCCTAAAGGAAGCGGGTGCTTTCCTGAAGGAAAAGGATGCCAAGGGAGGCGAGGCCGGCAGTGTGGAGAGCAGCAACTGAAACCAGCCTCCAGCTGCTCCGCTGGCGGCACTAGCGGGGCTTCAGGCTGGTGTGCGGCCGCCGGAAGCTGCAACTGTTTGGCAACGCTGCAGCGCAACACCCAGCAACTGAGTAGCGGTATTGCGCAAGCCGCGCTGCGTACTCTTCATCCGACTGTGACGCACCGCATGCCTGCTGACCATAAGCAGCTGCGGTAACCAATCCCACGCAGAACGAGCATTCTCAAAATCACCTCCCTTTCTGACTCTGAGCTGATCAGGTGCAATGCGATGCAACAAACTCCTCTGCACTGTACACATGTGTTCATCACTCCGCCATCTGCCGTGTTCGGGCCACCGAGTGCATTAATGCATGATTGGTTTGGTTTCAACCAACTCATTCAAACCTTTCAAAGCTGTACAAGCGTTGCGGCGCAGCACAGAACACGATGGAATGCTTATTCGAAAAGCGCTGGCGATCTATTGCCCCAGAGACGCGCTGCTGCTGCTGCTGCTGCTGCTGCTGCTGCTGCCGCTGCCGCTGCCTACTCCAGTTTCCAAGCAAGTGTGAGAGTGCATTGACTGCATGCGTCACTCTAGCCGCCCGCTGGCTTCGCTGCCGCCAGCAGCCGGCACGCCACACGATGCTGCGGCCAGGCCTCCCGCTGGCAGGCTGCTGAGCAGAAGCGCACGGTGCGGCAGCCGGAGCAGCGCCGGCCCTTCGGCATGCCGCGCTCGTCTGCACCGGTGCAGTTGATGCAGCACAGGTTGCCGCAGCCGAGGCGGGTGGCCAGCGCGGCCGCCACAGCCAGCAGCTGCTGCTCGGACGGCGGGTCAGCAAGCGCTGGCCACTGGGGCCTGGTGCTGCCAACTCCAGCAGTGCCGCCTTCTGTCGCAGCCCCCTCAACATGCTGCAGCAGGCTGCAACAGGCTGCCACCGCTTCGACAAAAAGCGGCATCTCTCGCTCAAGCAGCGCCTTCAGCTGGCTCCACGGGTACGCCTGATGCGTCATGTTTTCGCATCGTCCCAACAGAGCCTCGCCAGCAGTGGCAAGCTGTGCCAGAGCTTCCTTAAGGCTGGCCTCCGCTGCTGCGCCAGCTGGCACATAGGCAACATCAGGCTGCTCAAGCTCGCTGTACATGCACTGGTGGGCTGCAAGCAGCAGGCTGATGCACTGCTTGGCGTTAGCCCGCTGGCCCGCCGGCGGGAGAGGATGCCCGGCAGTTTGCCACATTTCGGTGTGCCGCACCAGCAGTTGCATGAGGCGTGTCGCCAGGCCAGTTGCTACCAGTCGCAGCGCCACCCTGTGAGAGCATAGCAAGAAGAATTGTTGGACATTGTGCAGCGGTTTGACAGTGCGAACACGTCGCTGTTGCGAAGCATGCTCTGCCAGCTTGGCAAGGCAGGATGCACGCACTGGCGAGCTGCCCGTCTGCAATCGACGCAGCACGCATGCATATGCTGCAAGTCCTGTCGCTGTTTGCACTTCTAGCTGGGCATCGCAGCACCAACTCGACAATGCGAACAGTGCAGCGAGCCCATACTCACCGGCCCTGAGTTTCTGCCAGCCTGACCAAATAGTAGAACCCGCAGGGGCGATCGGAGACTGCGAAGAAGGTTGCACACCAATCCGAGCCAGCAGCGTCGGCAGCCGGCTGCAGCGGGAAGTTGGGGTTACAACGGACATCACATGGAAGTGCAAGACGAGCAGGCCACGGCATGTTATCAATGCAAACGCACTGCTGACCTGACCAGAGGCGGCAATGTTAGACTCCTCTGAGCCAAATGATGCACCGGCTGCAGCAGATCAACAGCTCATTGCTATATGGCTCAAGCCTGCAACTGCTGCACGCAGAACCGCCTTCCTCTCACCAAGCAGCTAGCCAGCAGGTACAGCACGGCATCCGCCAGCTGGGGGACCGCCGCGTGAACTAGATGTGCTGCCTGGCTGGCAAACAACGCATAGGCGCAGGCCGCTAAAAAGCCGGTAAACCTTCCCAGGCCTTCTGGCAGCTGCTGACCAAGTTGCCTGGACCCAGCTGAGGCTCATGGCATGCACGCCCGAGGCTAGGGACAGAGCGGCGCTTTCCAGCTGCCGCCTGCGGTGCATGGGAGACCAAGGCTGATACTGCATGAAGAGCAAGCAGTGTGGCATGCCATGTGACTGCAGGTTCATGCGCGAAGTCGTACAGTGACAGTGCGTGGGGCAATGCTGCAACAGGCAACCGCAGCGGAAACAGGGCGGTGAAGCTCTCACCTCTCCGGGGCCGGCAGCTCCGTTCGATCGAGCAGCCGTGCCAACTGGCTGCAGATGTGAACTGCCACGGCCGCCAACACGGTTGCCGTCCCTACGGCCGACGCCCAATGCAGCCCCCCTGCCGTTGCCGGCAGCTCAGGGAGCAACTGCGCCAGGGTGTGTGCAGCTCTGCCGCACGAGTATGCTGCACCTGCCAGTGTGCGAGCATCAATCTCGCTGCCGGCAGCGCTGCTAGCCACTGCGCTGTCGTCCCTCTCGCACTGTACGCACGCCATCAGCAGTTCTGCTTGACCAATCAAGCTGGCGGGCGTCGCAAGAGGGGCGGTGCGGTCATTTGCTGGAGCAAGCACAAGCTGGCAGGCAGACAGAAGGCGGGCGGGCACCGTGCCGCCTGGGCACGCCTTGGCTGCCAGGCGCAGCAGCCTGTCCACCGCTAGCAGCACCTGCATATGCATGAGAGCATGGCAGGTAGCTCTGACCCGGATACATTATAACTAATGACTTTTCTGAAGCTATAGCTGCTTCAGGGTCATCGCAAAAGTTCACCGGTGTGACTTCACCGGCAGCTTGCAAAGGTGTTTTGAACCTGTGCGTATCAGGCACGCATGTAATGTGCCTTTGTGCTGCTGACCCAGCTCACCTGCAGGTTGCATGGTAAAGCTGGTGAGGCAGTGTGGTTAGCCAGGCCGTGCGTCAGCTCCAGCAGCAAAGCCGCCCAACGCCCGGCAGCGCTTCCTGCTGCATCACTGGCTGCTGACGCCCCAAGCTCCTGCCAGCTTTCATCTGCCCCGCCACCCCTGCCGCTGCCGCTGCTGGCATCTGCAGCAAGGCTGAACAGAGCTGCACCCGCCGACAGCATCCGCAGCTCGCACTGCCAGGTCTGTGGCAAGCGCAGCGGCGGTTCCTGCCCAGAAGAGGCATCTTCTCTGCACAGGGTCAGCGCCACATTGCAAGCCTGCTCCAAATCCTCCCACAGCTGATCTGTTGCTGCCTGCTGCAGCGCGGTATAAACGGGCTGGCGCTGCTCAGGCTCCAGCGCTGACTGCAGTTGGCGCAGTTGCGCTTCAAGTGCCGCTGCTGCGAGCAGCACACAGCTGGCGTGCGCATTGGCCGTGTGCCCTACTGCACGGTCAGAGCCGAATGTGCTTGAAGCTGTCAACCCTTCGGCAGCGTCAGCTAGCGCGCCGGGCAGGGCTGCGGCCAGACCATGCCAGCTCAGCGCTTGATCGACCAAATGCCAAGCTGGCCCGCCAGCTGGCACCAGCTGTGCCATGCTGAACAGGCACGAGGGGTACTGGTGCAACCGAGTGCTGACACCCTGCCTTGCTGCAGCATTTGCGGCTGACCCTGCTGGCCCAAATGCCTGCGCGCCGCTGCTCTCGCCGCAATCGGCAGGGGCAGCAGCGGCCAGCTGCAACCCCTTGGTAAGGCCTCCGAGTGCGTGCTGTACGCCTGCGCAAAAGCTGGCAACTGCTGCAGGTGAGAGCAGGCGGCTGAAGGTCCACTCCACTTGACTGCCTGGTTCCGTGAACATGTGGGGATCCGTGCACATCACGGCCATCGCCAATTGGGCCCGCACTGTCAGCGTAAAATCGAGCAGGTGCGCAGCTGCCGCCTCCAGCTGCTTGGGCAGTGCTGCCACTGAGCCGCTCGCTGCCAGCTGATGGGCAGTCGCCCGCTGCCCTGCCGCCAAAGCCGCCGCGGCTGCCACAGGAAAGCAGGTCAGCAGCGAAGCCATGCCCGCCAGCAGGCGTGCCTCCAGTGGGTCGTCGTTGAATAAACGCACGCGGGCATCGTGCACAATGGAGCACACCCCAGCAGCCACGATAGCTCGCTCTGTGTGCCGAGACAGCGTCAGCAGCTCTTCCTCGGTCTCACAGCTCGCTTCCCCACGCTGGATGCAGGCGATGGGGGGCGGTAAGTGGAGTCACAATTATACAACACGCACGGGTTCATAATCGCAGCAGCAAATAAATGCACAGCCTGCAGGTTTGCCGTGCAGCGGGGGCCTCTGCAGGTTGCCTGCAAGCACTGAGTGCCTAAGGCTAATGAATCGCTCGGCACGCACATACCCACAGAGCAGCCAGCTGCTCGGCTGAAGGCTCCAGCCAGGCAAGCAAGTCCGCCAGAGGGGCCAGCGCGCTGGAGGATGACAGGCAGATGGGGAGTGGCAGAGCAAGGGTTCCGCTAGTCAGCAACCTGACTCGCTCGTTTGCTTGCGACCATGCGCACAGCATGCTTCACAGGCTGTGCACAGCTGCCATGCCCATGGCAGCCCCACCACCCGCAATGGTCGGCCCACCTGGCAGCTGCCTTGATGTCAATTTGTGTGACCGGCAACCTGCCGCCTCTGATGAATTGCGCCTGTACAGCGGCCATGTCTTGGCGCATCCCCTCAAGCTGGTCGGGCGGCATGCCACCCTGGATCCATCCTGCGCAGAGGAGGCAGAGAGGCTGGCAGTGGAGGCATGGCGCTGGGGTGACTCGGCCGTGTGAAGTGGGGGTGCACCGTCGCTGCCGCAGACCAGGCTCCCGAAAAGCAGCTGCTGTGCGCCTGCCGCAGAGCACTGTGACACCAGGCGTGCCTGCTCGCTCAGAGGTGCGCTCTGCTGGCGTCCGAGGCAGGCAGACAGGGCGGCTTAGCAGCTAGGACGCCCTTCAGCTCTCTCAGCACACGACCAGCTACCACAGGCTCCTGAGTGACGTGCAGACAATGGTTAGGCCTCTACGAAGCTGAGTTGTGAGCAGCGGCGGCCATGCGGCGGCAGCGATGAGTCGCTGCGGACTGGCGGCGCCGGCTCGCGCCGCTCCACATCTTTGCTAAGCGCACATGCAGCTGGTTTACAAGAGGGGAAGAGGGAGCGTCACGCGGTGTTGCGGTCGAGTCAAGCAGTGAATGGCACTGCCATCATGTCTTGGAGGTCAATGATCAACAGAGCCAGGGCAGCAGCCGCTGGCCCAAAAGAATGCGCGCGGGCAAGCCGCAATGGCGGCGCAGGAAGTGCAGAGAGAAATGCGTGGGTGGGCGGCTTGAAAACATAGGATCGTACCAAGTCTTGATGGGGCCTGCAAAGCCGAGAGCTGATGTGTCCGAAGGGCGTACAAACTAAACCGAAAGGGACGCCGGCCGGCGCGTATGGCTTGTGCACAGAGCAAAGAGGGAGTCAGTCAAACTGCTAGCTTCCTAAAGTCAGCACATGCCAAGTCAGGCTGCTGAAACCGGCCGATGCTGCGAGGCCTGAGTGCCAGCAGCTGGCATGGGTGATGCAGCGGCAGCGGTGGCACAGCAGCTGGATCAGCTCGCTAGGAGATGAGGCCAAACGCCCGTGCGCGGCGGCACGTCTGGTGCATCTCAGGGCCCGCATATACCGTCTCGTTGGCGCCGGACAGCCACCACCAGCGCCCCTCATCCCAGCGCTGCGGCAGGAAGGGGGGCGGGAGGGCAGCAGCGCGCTAGATCAGGAGGGGCGCCAAGCAGCAGGAGGGGCCTAAAGCGACACACTGATCGAAATCTGGTGGGTGACTGCTTAGCTTCCTGCCCAGCAGCAAAGGCTGCCGGCCAGACACACCTGTCTATACTTGTCCATGTCTCCGCCAGTCTCCACAATCTCCCGCAGGGCCATGTCAATCACCTCCCACCTGTTGGGGAAGGGCGATGCGTGCGGGCGGCAGCAGGGTTGAGTCTAAGAGCGGCAGCGGTGGCGCAGCGTCGGTTGGGCTGAGAATTAGAACCGGCTGGCAGGGCGGGCGCCGCTGCTTGGCAGCCTGCTGAGCGCGCACGGCAGCGGACCGGAATAGGTTTGTTCTTCACAAGTTCTATCAGATGAACGGCTCACCGCACTGCCAGGTTGCGGAACTTGGGCCACAGCGGGTGCCACACCTTGCCCGCCGCCCGCCCCTCCTGCGCAGCGTGAACGGGGCGTGCCTTGCGCAGTCGGCAGCGTGGCACGGCAAACGAACTAGATTGCATTCATTCCGATCCGTAAACAGGGTCTCACAGCATGGTATGGCAGTACAGGTTAGTAAAACAATGTTGCATCATGGCCGCACCTCCTCCATGGGCCCGGGGCTCCACGAGCCCGGAGGATACCGCTGCGGGTCGCACAGCAGCACCTTCCAGTACTGCACCTGCGTGTCGGCGTCCTGCATTAGCGTATGAAGCAGGACAAGTAAATGCCTGGTCCATTACACTGGAGCAGAGAGACAGCTGTGGTGGAGCACTGCGCAGCGGCAGCAGCAGCAGCAGCAGCAGCAGCAGCAGCAGCAGCAGCAGCAGCAGCAGCAGCTGCGGCGACGGCACCAGCAGCACCAGCAAGTGTCCGACAGGCATGGCACTCAACCCAAATACTCATAACAATGCAGTGAAAACCTCCAAGACAACTCACAAACGTGTTCCTTTTGGGGTACTGCGCATGCGCGGGGCCCTCCTCAAACTGGTGCATGGTCAGCTCCAGAACTGAGGAGCCGGGCCGCATCAGCCAGCCGTTGGCCATGTTGGCGCCTGCACAAGCGTCGTCACAAAGTCATGTGCAAGTCAGCCGGGTGCGCGGAGCAGGAAGCTGTGGAGCGCTCGGCGTGTGCGGCGGCTATCACGGCCGGTGTTTCCGCACACCTGCTGGAAGCAGCAGCATGGCACCTAATAAACCACACGGCTTTACAGGAGGCATATCACCGTGCGCTCCAATAAAGATGTCGGCGCGCTGCGCCGCCACAATGCCGGCAAACAAGTCGGTCAGCTCCACCTGCAGGTGCCAAAATTCAGCAGCTCAAAAAGCAGCATTTACAGGTCTCTTGTTAGCAGCTGCAACCACTCCGGCTGCGAGTGCAGCATCGCAGACAGCACTTTACAGGCAGTCAGCTTGGTCCGGCTAAAAGCTGCCCAGAAAGCCACAACCTTGCCTGCGCTGCCATGCCTCACACCCTTGCACAAAACCACGCCCTGACGCTTCAGCCCCCACCCACCTCGCTGCACCGCGCCCGCACTTGCACGCCGGCTGCCGTGGTGTAGCTCCATGCGTTGCACCGTTCCAGCAGCTCGGCCGCATTCAGCAGCAATCGATCAGTGCCACGCCGGTGGAACAGAATGTTCAGCACCGCTGGCTCAGCTGCACTGCCGCCGCTGCCGCTGCTGCTACCACTGCCGCTGTCCGGACCGCAGCCGCCGGGACCGCAGCAGTCCTGCATGCCAGCTGCGCCACCGCTGCGCCGTGGGCAGTTGATGCCCATGCCGCCTCCGCTGCCGCCGTTGCTGCTACCGCTGCCGCCGGCCTTAGCCTCTGCCGCCAGCCGCAGGCGGCGCTGCAGGGCCATGGGCGGCTGCGCCCGCACAACCGGCTGCGCCTCTGCCGGCAGGCTGTCCAAGTGGTGCCTCACCAAGTTCCTTCCAAAGGCATGCAGCGGCCATGTTTCGGTTGTGTTGACCCCGTTGGTGCACACATACATAGAGCGGAAGCAGCGCTGTGGGCCGCCCTCCCAGGAAGCACGAGGGCCGCCTGGCTGCTCGGGCTGGACGGAGACCGGCAGGTAGCCGCCGCCGGGGGCCTGCGAGATGGAGGGATGGGATGGGTTGAATGGTGCAGTGGAACGGATGCAGGGTGCAAGTGGGCCGACGGCAGCAAACAAAGCACCTGAGGGCGGAATGCATGGATTCATGCCACGGGAGCTAACTTGCATTGAGGCGGCAGGTGAAGCGCGGCAGCCACATTGCAGTGCATCAACGGCAGAACAAGCCCCCTCTCGAGGCCCCTCATCACCTGCTGCGAGGGCAGGCGGCTGCTGAACTCGGCCCACGTCTCCACAGCCATGCGGGGGGTGACTGCTGCCATGACCTGGGCCGCAAAGCTGGGAGGAGACAAGCCCATGGCCGTCATGAGGATGACCTGCACAGCAGGCGCAGCAGGGCCAGAAAAGCAGTTCAACAAACAGGCTGACTGAGGGAGGGTCGGCATGTTGGTTGGGGCCATGGCTGCACAGCAGGAAAGCATGCCTTTCATAGCACAGCCGGTGCCCCGGCCGATCCTGTTGCTTGCCACAGCCATTGGCGGTGCCACAACTTGAATACTTGCTGCCTGCGCACCTTGGCATGCTCTCCCCAGGAGCTCTCGTTCAGAGCGCCGTACAGAATAGCCGCATTGTCCCTGCATGGGCAATGACGTTGGTAGGCAGCGCTAAATAGCTATCCCTGCCGGTGGGCACGCCTGCCAGTGGGCCCCTGCCCAGTGCTGCGTTCTGCAGGCTGCCCGGCAGGATGGGATGGGACACGGCAGTAAGGTGCTGGTGCAAGCAGCGCCAAGGGAATTAACCGTCACTGCAGGCAAACCTTGCACGTACCTGAACATGTGGGCCGGGTTTATCAGGTAATGGCTGCAGCAGGGAGAGGCCGGAAAGCTGGATTGAGCATTCCAAGCCAACGGCAGACGGTGGCAGGCACTCGCTCGCATGGGGCGGCACGGCAGCAGCGCAGCACGCAACAGCATGCCGAGCTGCACACAGATTGGCAACAACAACAAACCAGCACATGTTCGGCCCCGTCAACTGCTGCTCAAAGGCGGCCCACCTATAGCTGGAACGTTTACTGCTCCAAGCTTGCCTCACCTGTAGTACACCACCGGCACTGTGCAGGAGCTGAACACTGGATGGGCCAGGTACGGCACCGGCTCGTTTGCAGACGCCGCGCGGAAGTGCAGCGGCGGCAGGCGGTTCCTGTAGTCGCGTGCGCCCTGCAACAAGAAAAGGTCAGGGGCGGCTGGGTATGGTTCAGCAGAGCAAGGGCGGCAAGGGTCCTGCAGCATCTGGGAATGCGGAAGGCGAGCACGGCTGGCCCTCCACCGGCAGCGGCAGGAACAGCGCACGGTGGGCAGCATGAACACTCCTCTGCCGCGGCAGCACATGCACAACGAAGGCAGCTCAGACAAGCAATATACACTCCTGTACCGCACCGAGTCCTTGTGAGAGAACACATAGTGGCTGTGGCGGTGCGAGGGCTCCAGAATCGGCGGCTCTAGGGCTGCCCGGCTGGCGCCCGGGGCCGGGTGGTACTCGGCTCCGTACAGGACGCCCAGTTGCTGCAGGAGGGCGGTGGAGCAGAGGGCGGGGGTGAGGTGACGTGGGGAATTCGCAGCAGCAAGGCAAGGAGGCAGCCGTCTCTACCAGTGTCCAGCCACTCATGGTAATTTGACTGCAAAGAGCGTGAGGGCAGCATGGGTCGGGTAGAGCAGCGAGGGCACCATCAGGAGGCGAAGCATCAGTCTGCTGCCGGGCTGTCCACGCATCTCCCGAGCGCCCGCCACCGCCCTCCCAGCGCCCCCAGCTGCTGCGCACCTGGTCGACGCAAACATCTGTCAGCAGGTGGCACGCCTCTGCGATGGGGCCCTGTTCCACATCCAGCTCGCAGGCCGTTGTTGCAGCAGAGGCAGCGGCGGCTGGATCGGCGGCGTCGCCGCCCGCCCAGCGGTGGCCGCGGCCGAGCCCCGTGAAGCGGTAGGAGCGCAATTTCGGCATGCGGAACTCCCAGGCGCCCGAGACCAGCAGGACGAGGAGCGCGGTGCACCCAAGCAGCGCGGTGGCCATCGGGCTGAGCCGGCCCCGCGTGGGCGGCTTGTTGGCGCTCGCCTCCGTCATTGTGAGATGCCGCGCTGCTGCTGGGAGGCTGCTGGTGCAAAGCCCTTACACCGCGCTGGCAACCGCCAGCCCGCCCATCCGCCTACGGCCTCCACCCAGGCTCCCGCGGTAAAAAGTAAGCTCCAACGAGGCCGAATAAGCTTATCGGCGATGTCTGGGACACCCGGTGCACATGTGCCGTGCCCATGCCGGGCGCCCTGGCGTGCCCGACGGGCGGCAGGGGTCGGGCTGTGCTCCTTGGCTGAGCTGTTGTGGCACCTTCCCAAAGCATACCGCCATAGAGATGCCCTCTGCAGCACCCTCCGCGCCTGCTAAGTGGCATGCATGGCTGTGCCGGCCATCCCTGCTGCGCTCGCCTTCACACCCGCACTCAAAACCCTAGCCCATGCCTGGGCCGCTGTCCTGCCTGGATGCAGCTGGTTGCGTGGTCCAATCCACCGTCATATGCAGCTGTGCTATCCACGACTGTGGCGGCTCGCTGCTCTGCCAACGGGGTGCTGAGAGGTACAGCCCTCCCGCCCCGTCGACGGCGGCGGCAGAGGCCGCGCCGCGGTGGCCATGACGCGGCAGGATGCTGCACAAGGCAACCAACAGGATGTTCTGGCAGGAGCAAGGCCCTTAAATGATTACATGGATTTTGCAAGCGCATCCATCCCTGTGCTGCCTGCAGGCGCAAAATGTCGCCTGCCAGCGGCAGCAGTGGCAGCGAGCACCGTGGCGGGCCTGCTGAGGCGGCACCCTCCAAAAGCTCCATGGCCGGCACTTGCTGAACCCGCTTCCACACTGCCCTCAGGTTGACAATTGACCGTCAGCGGCGGGTCTGGTTGCGCAGCAGGGCCAGGCCGACCACCCACTAAGCCTGTGCTCGCAACAGCGCGCCATGAGTGCGCCCATCGCGTTTGCGGTGGCACTTCTGGTGCTTTGCGCGACGCCCGCTTTAGGTGCGGAGCGCTCGCAGCGCGGGTCGGCGGTGGGGCTTTTCACCTCGTGCGGCCCCGCGCTGTGCACCGCGCCTAACTGGTGTAGGTGCAACCACAAGCTGATTGCAGCAGGCACCTGCGGGTGCCGTCGGCAGCTGCGGCCTGCCGCCGCTACCGCCGCCGCCGCAGCAGCCGCCGCCGCCGCCGCCGTCGCTGAAGCAGCCCCTTTGGACCGACAGTGCCGCGGCCTCCCTAGCGTTCATGCGCACGGACGGCATGCTACAGAGCTAACCTGCCTGCAGGGCGCTTGTGCTGCACCCCGACAGCGCTCTCACCTGTCGCTGGCACCTGCCTCGCCCCCTTCGCCTGCCTGCAGCCATCATCGGGGGCTGCGCCGGCGTGGCGCCCGCCAACCAGTGCGGCTGCTGCAATGGCTTGCCTGATATGATGGAGGACAACTGGTGTGCCAGCAACTACGATTCGGTGCGCTGCCCTCTGTGTGCTTGACACGGCTTTTGCTTGGCATATGCTTGGCAGATGTGTGCCTCGTGTCGGTCGCTCCAGCAATCAGCAACCCCAGCCCTGATGTGTGCTTAGCCAGGATGAATGCTTGCTTGCTGTCTGGCTGGCTGGCTTGCTCGGCGCGATCGGTGCAGGCATCGCGATCGCGCGGTGTGTGCACACACGCACACCCCTTGCCGCGGCCACATGAGCGGCTGCACCTTTCCCCTGCTCACACATCCTTGCAGGAGTGCCTGGTTGTGACCTGCGGAAACGTGCCTGGGCCCACATCTGCCAAGTGCGAGTGCTGCGTTGAAAAGGTATGCGGCGCATGAGCAGGAGTTTGATGCAAAAATGATCGTCAGTGCAGAAGTGTGTGGGAGGCAATTGGATAGGGATTGGGTGCAGGCAGGGCTTAACGGGCAAAATAACTGGAGCACAGCCTGTCATGTTGCTCCAGCCAACTGATCCCCGCACCTCCTGCCCTTGTGGCTGCAGCCCAACTATCTGTCGGACCAATGGTGTGCCGCCTACTTTGAGCAGGTGAGTGTGTCAGTCATTCATGCCGCAATGCAGCAGTGAGCTGTTGTGCTGCAGCCATGAGGCTCACTGCCTGGCCGCTGGAGGGGCAGTGCCTGCCTTGGCGGTGGCCGCCTGAGGCTCCCAGCAGGGTAGCCGTGCGCCTCACACACATGTAGATTGAGCTGATGCACCTGACCCAGCCCGCCCCTCTGTTGCCCCCACCGCCCCTGCCGCCTTGCAGAAGTGCCAGCCCGGCAGCACTTGCGACACGTGAGCCCCGTGCAGTGCTGCTGCTGCTGCTGCTGCTGCTGCTGCTGCTGCTGCTGCTGCTGCTGCTGCT
>VFQQ010001326.1_pt1 | contig 35645 bp, 16 predicted proteins | sample 3512341 | NCBI WGS metagenome assembly VFQQ01 (sample SAMN10412373, study PRJNA504923) | tailings metagenome | isolation source: Relicate 2 Philex TSF1 revegetated site | place: Philippines: Tuba, Benguet | collected 2017-08-29 | reverse complement strand
TTTCGCACGGCAATACTCTTTCATTGTGGCAACTTGGACATGTCAATGTGAATATTTTCCACTATGATTGGCGAAGAGCCCACTTAAAGACCACTTAATTGAATAATCGCAAAGACATAAGAGATTTCTTTTTTCGGGGTTTAATGTTTGAATCCGAAGCAACAAAATTCCAATCTGCTGGAATTCAAATAGGTGCGAATGCAACCCAGACAGAAGAACAGCTTCTAAGTGAAGCACTCTCACCATTCAGTATTACAAGACGGAATAACGCTCTTGAAATGGCAAGACTTTACTCTGTTATACATTGCTTTGAAAACGAAATTCGAGATTACATTAGAGAAACTCTAAGTGAAAATGAAGGGATCGATTGGTGGTCAAAACTTCCTCAGAAAATTAGAACACATGCAGAATCTCGACAAGAGACAGCCTTAAAGGACTCATGGCTTGAAGGCGAGAAAAGTGACTTGCTCGGATTTATTGATTTCGGCATGTTGTCCTCAATAATGATAGAGAAATGGCAATTGTTTAGCAATATCATTCCCTCACAACATTGGCTGAAACAAAGAATGGAAGAACTTGAGAAGGCAAGACATTTCATTGCTCACAATAGGATGCTTTTACCTTCTGAATTTCAACGAATCTACATGTATATCGCAGATTGGAACAGAGTAATCGGACTATAAAAATAACTGCTGCCAACAAGCGTTTGGCTCAATGGCGGGTGACGTGGTTAATTGAACATTCTACCTCGCATCAACTTTTGTGGTGTATTGAAAGTTTTGTGCCCTGAAATCCCGCACGAACGCCACGCCCAAAAACGTGTGTGACTTGAATCAATCATCGTGAAACAATGATTGAATGCTATTTGACCGATGGAAGAGTCTGAAGGACGAATCAGATAGCCTTCCAGCGACGCTCTTCCGGGGGAGTTGCTTAACCGCCTTGTGCTGCAGACTCAGAAAATAGATTGTGGTGAGAGACAAGGATAAAAGAGGCAGAGACAATCTGCTTAGGTAGGACCGAAGTGAGCTGAACGAAAGTGAACCGTACGATGAAGCCTCGCAAGGGCAAGACGATGAGAAAAACAGGTGGTTACGTTTGCATCTGTGATAAAAACACAACCGACACCGGATTACGGGTTGTGTCTCATCCGGGTTAAGGCGGCATATCGTATCGTAGTAGAGATGAACGGATCGTAGTGAACCGGGCTGGGATCGCTTGCGTTCGGGCAGCTATTTTCCTGATCCTGTGCTTCAGGTAGACATACCGTAGAAAGGGGAAGGGATGCGCCCTTTGGATTTCGTCCCGGACGCAGTGCCCATGAAGGGGTTGCTCAAAGTCAGCGAAATTGTTTCAATCATGACTTCGAGATCGACCTAGACATCAAGTCGTACTTCGATACTATCGACCATGATCTGATGATGCAGGCCCTTTCGCACTACTGCAAAGACCAGTGGGTATTGATGTATGTGGAGCGTTGGCTCAAGGCAGATATCATGAAGCCCGAACTCAGAACAAGCTGGTGCTTGTTTATTTGGCCGGACGCGCAAGTACAACTTCAAGGATTATGGACAAGCTGGTGCTTGCCGATTCGTTGACACAGGCGATCCTTCGGGATAAATTCGTGGCTTACAAAGTCTATGCCGATGTGCCTGATAAGAACGCGTTTGAAAACAATCAGCTAGGCCAACTGTTTACAGAGAGGGGTAACACGCGCGGCTCACCCTGGTTTATTGTCATTGACCCCGATGGCAAGGTGATTTCAGAGACCGGCTACACGAGAGAAGCATCCGTGTTCGTTAAGTTCCTGCGTCAATCCTTAAAGTAAGCGCTAGCTTGCGCTGTGAGAGCTGTAAGCTGGTGCGAGGGACACCCCCCTCCGAATCAACAAAGCGCTAATAACTAGACATCGTAATCAGAACACCCGCCTAAACGCGTCGCCCACACACTCATATACGCCGCCTGCCCCCATTGCAAACAGCAAACGACCGTTTCGGTCCTCGTAGATGTCCCAGATGTGCTGCGAGTTTAAGGTCGAGTCGACGACATAGTTCGTGACGCGATTGCCATCGTAACGCCAGGCACCAGTATCTCGGTCGCCAAACCATATGTTACCTTTAGAGTCTTCAGTAATAGCGAAGACATGCATGAGTGCACCGGGCGGTGATGGAAATGCAAACACCTCGCCTTTGACAAGACCATGAAGCGCCGAAAAATGTTGAATATCGGAACCTTGCTTTAGCTGGACTCCGATGCCGTTGTTGCCAATCCACAATCTACCTTTCGAATCTTCAATAAGACTGCGTACATGCATGTACATGCTGTTTCCATCAAAACCGAAGGTGCTGTCGTTGTAAACCTCTGAACGGTTGCCGTTGTAATAAACCACGCCTTTTAAGTAGCCAACCCATAAGCCACCAGAACGACTGAGCTGTACCTGCGTTATGCCGTAGTTGGCTGGATTTTCGTTTCCTGGTATCCGAACCACGTTATCGTGAACACTAAGAAGTCTCCTGTTGACACGAACTATCGACCCTGCGCTGTCACCTGGGAACCACAGGTCAGTGTCGTTGATTTGCGTCGTCAACGAACTGCCGAGAGGGTTGGCACGAGCAAAGCGCTTTCCGTCAAATCGACAGAGTCCGTTGCTGGTAAGAAACCACATCGTGCCCGAGGCATCTTCTCGAATCAGAATGACTTGCAGACCACAAAGACCATCTTCGACCGAATAGTACGTGAAGGCCTTGCCGTCGAACATACAGGCCCCCTCACGGTCGCTCCCTATCCAGTATCTACCTTGAGCGTCTTGCATCACAGTACGTATGGCCGAGACGTAACGAAGACGATTGGACACAACTACAGTACCCACTTCTTTAGTCCGCTGATCAAAGCCAGGTGCTCCACGAGCTGAACAAGATGTGTAAGCAAGCACGGTGACGAATGCCACTAGCAGGTGCAGTAACGTCTGAACACTAATTCGTGTTGATTCGATGATTCTCAAACTCAGCGTCGTGGTTGTAAGGTAAAATATTGGCGTGATTGCCGGCGCTCCTACCTCTGCACGGCCACCGTTTGCACGGTGCGGCGGCCGGATGGCTCAACAACGTGTACCACATAGATGCCTGTTGGAAGGCCGGGGGCAGCAACGTGTAGCTGGTTGGCCGTGTACGTAGTGGTGCACGAAACGCGTTCGCCCAGAGCGTTGAATAGCGATACCGACGGTTCAACAAGGTCGTGCTCGAATACAAGGGTTGTGCTCGTGCGGAACGGATTCGGCACAATCTTGGGTGATGCTACCTGGGATGCGTAAACGCTTGATGGCCCTGCGACGGACGGGTTGTTGTAACGCGCTACGGCAATACGATTCTGTGTTCCATTGTGGCTTTGCCCGGCAACAAGGATTTTGCCGTCGGGCTGTAGTGCCATTGCCCTGCCGTTGTCGTCGGAACCGCCAAAGTTGGTAGAAACCATTCCCGATTCACCGAATTCAGGATCTGGAATGCCGTTGGACAGATAACGCAGTAGGGCGAAACTGGACGTATTGCCACTCGTGTGAAAGCCCGCAACAAGCAGTTTGCCATCCGGCTGCTCGATAACAGCACCGGCTTGACCGCCATCGGCGCCGACACCAAAGTCTCTCGTAACAATACCAGTGTTGCCAAAATCGGTGTCCAGCTCTCCTCGCATGGTGTATCGCGTAATAATGGCGTCGTGTAAAAGATTGCTCGTAGCTCCAACCACAACGGGCTTTCCATCGCGCTGCACCGTCATCCCATATCCCCACTCGTTCGTCGTACCTATGCTGGCATGCCGAAACTTGCCGTCCGTGCCAAACGAGCCATCGAGTTCGCCACTGGATTTAAGCCGCGCAATGGCAATATCGGTGTTGGAACCCGTACGGCGGCTGGATCCCGCAATATAAATATCGTCTTCGCCAAAAACCGATAGTGCGTAGGCAATGTCGTTGCCAATCGAAAACTGCGTCGTTACAATACCATTTGCGCCAAATGTCGGATCGGGCTGTCCCGCATTGTCGTAACGGACGATGGCCATCACCATGTCTGGTCCCTGCTGTGCATAGCCTGCCGCAATAATCCTACCCTCGGTGTGCATGGCTACGGCATGAGCCCCACACCAGCCCAAGCCGATTCGAGTTTGGACAATGCCCGTACCATTAAATGTCTCGTCGAGGCGGCCAGTTTTATCATTGTAACGCGCAAGGGTAAATACCTCATTACCGTCGACCATGCCAATTCCTGCAACAACAATGCGGCCGTCTGGCTGAATCGTCACCGATCTGGCTTTGGCGTCGCTAGTGCCAAAAAATGTCGTCGTAATGCCGTTGTCACCAAATGTTTCATCCAATGCCCCATTAGGAAGGTAGCGAGCAACAAAGAAGCCATAGCGACCTTCTTGATAGGTTTGGCCAACGACCACTATTCGTCCGCTCCGAGCTACAGCAATGCCATATGCCGAATCGTCGAATTCACCAAGGGTTGTAATCACCCTGCCATCTTCATCCCACGAGGGGTCGAGTGTGCCATCTTGGGCGTGGGATAAACCAATACAGGCCAATATGGCCAAACACAGTACGGCGGCTCGATGTAACATCGTAGTCTTGGTTTGATGATTGGAAGTATCAAAACAAAACTAGGCACATCACCCCATTTACCGTACCACGATAAGGGGCACCGTCACCATGCCGGCTTCGCCGGCAGTTAGGCGGCAACGATAGGCGCCGGCGGGAAGTGCGCTTAGCTGAAGTGCAACGGTGTGCGTGCCTGCGCTGAATTGATCGTGTAGTACCGTCGAAACAACGGTCCCTAGTGCAGATAGGATTTCGATGTGAACATAACTGTCGGCCAACAGTGAAAACGTTGCCCGTGCAACATCGGTGCTTGGGTTAGGGTGTATCGATAGCAACAACGCCTGCGTAGCCGATGCCCCTTGATCGACATGTGTGGATGCTGTATCGGATTTGCTGAAGGTGATGGGAAATCGCACCAGATTGCGGCGAAGGCCCCAGCCGCCGGGACGATGGTTGTCCATGTTTTGCATGTAGTAGAGGTAGGCGGTTGAGTCTACCATGGTAAAGCTAATGTCGGCTGCATCGTGATCGATGAGCGATGGATAGGCCTCCTGCGAGATGTTCCGTTCTGCTTGATCGGGAGTCTGACGGTTGCATGGCGGCCAGCCAAGGATGGCGCTGCGGATGAGCTGTGGTTCGGACCACGTAAGGAGGTCAGACGAGCGTGAAAGAAAAAAGCCGCACGTTTCGGTGCCGCCAACGGGGAAAACGCTGGCACCAATAAGCACAAACTGGTTGAGGTATGTGTTCCACGTAAGACTGCCTCGCAGGTCGCGGATGGTACGTGGTGCTACAAAGGCAGGAATGAACTGGCTGGAATCAACGATGGTGCGGGCATAGGGATTGACGAAGGGAATGGAGAAATCGGTGCCGTTCCAGAATTTCCACGAGCCGGGATTTGTGATGTCGTCGGTACGCATGATAATGGTACCACGTTGGCCCTGATTGGTGTTGGACGTGATGGCGAACATCATGCAGTAGTAGAAGCCCTGGTGCTTAACGATGTTGCTGGGTTCAAAGTAGCCATGCGGCGGTGGCGCACCGCGTGGGGCGGCGTCGGCGTTCCACTTGAAGGGAAGCATGGCTACAAGGTGGTTGGGACTTTGTGGCTGCGTAAACGTGCGACCACCGTCGGTAGAAACTGCGTACGACACAAAGTTATACCAACAGGGATTCGAGGGGTCGGTAACGCCGGGTTTACACTTTCGAGAATACGGGTCGTGATATTCGTTATGTACGAGTGCGTGAATGGTGGTGCCGTCTTCGCTATACACAGAGGTAATCCACTCTTGATGGTCGAACGAATCCACGGGCCACTTGTCGCCCGAAACCAGAACAGCATCGCAACTACGACGTAGCGTTGAAAAGTCACGACCAAACATAAAGTAATTGTTGGGGGCATTGCCCGAAACGAGCATGATTCCCTGGGCCGTTCGAATGGGGTGGGCATAGACGTCGGGCAGGTCGAGTACAGCGCAACGGTCGGTAGTGTAATCGAACACCGTCTCCTCCGGGCCCATGGTGATGGAGAGGGGGCCTGTGTAGGGCTGTGCCAGCAAGGAAACAACAGGAATGGCAAGGCAGCAGAGTACAGCAAAGAATCGAAAGTTCATGCAAGGGGCTCCGGCAACATTGGCAGTTGAATGGGAACGGTAAACCATCACCAGCATTGGCGTTACAGTAAGCAACAGCGTTCACGGTCGTGCCAATGCAAATCTACTCCGTTGTTCCGGCAATAGAGCTAGTTTAGTGAACTCATACAAGGACTTCTCAATGAGAACAGTCATAACGCTGCTAACACTGTGCCTGCTACAGTTTCAGCTAGAAGCTCAGAAACCGCTTCAACTGGGTGTAAACCTCACAAACGACGGTGCTTTTACAAACCTCATTCGACACACCAACCGGTACAGCAACGCCACAAGCTATGATGCACTAGGTTGGCCGGAAAGCGACTTCGACCTTGTTATGCTCGATGGAAGGCCCGTGCCAGAATGGGCAGGGAGTATCGACGATCCCGAACAGTACCGCATAGACTATAGCGGCACGTATAAGGGCGCGCTTACGGGCCAAGCCGAAGTGAGAGCAAGCGGCACCGCCGTAACCGTGCAAAACCTACGATATGATGCAACATCGAATACGACGTTCTTCGATGTGGTTGTTGGTGGCTATCCCGGACTCAATCACGGACTGGTATTCCTGAACGTTCGAAACACCAGGCGCACGCCGACTTCGGCAAACGGCTCGGGTATAACGGACCTGCGCATCATGCGCCCTGGTTACGACCTAGAAACAAACAAGTTGTTTACGGATGAGTATGTCGCTGCATGCAAGGCGGCGAATTTTTCGTGCTATCGTTTCTACAACGTACAGAATATCTGGGACGGCGAGCCCGCCTTCCCTGCTAAGACGACCTGGCAGCAACGCAAGACGTCTGATGACGCCTGTCAGGTATCAATGCTTGGCCTGAACGGTAAACGCGACGGATGGTGCTGGGAATACATTATCGAGCTGGCCAATATCTTGAAGAAAGACATCTGGATTAACATTCACATGTCGTGCGACTCGATGTATGTACAAAGCCTATGCACGCTGATCAAAGAAACACTCGATCCTTCGATAAACGTGTATGTGGAAAGCAGCAACGAGGTGTGGGCACCATCGCAAAACACGCATGGTCCCTACAACCAAGCCGAAGCGCAGATGTATGGAATATCGTTCGACGAGAACCACGCTCGTCGCACTGTCGAGTTAGCACGTTGGTTCGAAGAGGGATTCGGCAGTGGATCGTTGCACAATCGCATCCGCATAATAATGGCCGGTCAGCAGGTTTACATCGGCCGAACAGACAATCACTTAAACTTCATCAACCGTCGGTTCGATGCGCCAAACCGATACATCTATGCCACAAGCACGGCTCTGTACTTCGAAACAGACAGCCCGCTCTCAACATCTACTGCTGAAATTAATGCAGGTATGATTTCCCAAATACAACGTCAAGCTACAGACCCTACCAACAACCTAAACCGCCAACGACATGTGCTGAAAGCGGCCGAGTGGAACCTGCCCGGTGGCTGCACCTCGTACGAAGGTGGCCCACATGTGCCTGCAGGTGGTGGAACCGATAATCTTGCTGCTTTGATTACCTCGCATCGTTCGTCGTTGATGGGCGAGGTGCTCAGAGAAAACTACCTTCAGGGGTGGAATCACATTAACGGCGGACTTGCCATGCACTTCACACTTGTTAGCTCCTATAATCGCTTCGGCTGTTGGGGATTAACTGATGACGTGAAGTATCCGTACCGCAATTACAAGATGCGCGCCATCCGCGATATGCTTGCAGATACGGCAACATCTGTTGAGCAGACTACCGAAGCCGATGTTGTGTTGTACCCCAACCCGGCTTTCGACGTGGTACATGTTCGTGGAGTAGGAGAAGACCAGCGCTCAATCGTCACAAACCTGCTGGGTCAGGAAGTGGCTCGTTTCGTTGGCTCGAGGCTTGACATCTCGAGTCTAGCACCAGGTGTGTATGTACTACGCGTAGGAACGAGGGCAATGATTCTTGCACGCGCTCACCCGTAAAACAGAACTAGTGCTCCTCGTACACGCGGGTTGTTTGCAGTACAGCCTTCCATCCACTAGCGCAGAAATGGATAGGACTTCACACTGTCGCCCGAGATCAGCAGCACAAAATATAACCCTGGGGCAAGCACATCGAGATTGTACGTGAAATGCTGCATATCAGTCGAAGACAGATTCGTGACTGGAACGAGAACCGATCGTCCCAAAACATCAACGAGCGATGGTTGATACTGCTTGTCGGTGTGAATCCTTATCGTTACAACGTTGCCCTCGCGGACTACTTCTTGCGCAACTGGCTCAACAGGCGGTCGCGATACCGAGTCGAGTTCAGCGCACAGATCTTCAACTACCACAAGGCCTGCTGTGCCAACAAATTCGACGTTAGGGGGCAACGACGGAACTGACGGCGTAATGAGGGTTGAACAAACGGCAGCACGACGGCTGACAAATGTAACCGGAGAACTCCAGGGTATTGTTATGGAGGAAGAAGAATCCGAATACCTAACGCCTGACCAGAGGGAAGTATCCATTGGCTGAATGATACGAGAGTCAAAACTTAGTGTTAGACTATCAATCTGATCCAAACTAGTGCCGCTGTTGGACGAAAGCTGCAGCCGTGCTCTTACTTGGAAGCTCTCAGCGATGTTTGTTGCCAGACTGTCTATTGAAACAACTAAGGTATCCGGCACATCAGAGGAAGCCATCACAACAGGTATTACTTTCTCTCCCAGACAAGATGTGCTTGTCACAATGATTGCCCCGGCTTGCCTCCTAAGGTCTTGCGTCGAAATGCGGACGCCAAGTGTAGCTTTGTTCGATGGAGGGCCAGGCACTATTACGGAGTCCAATGCGACGACAACAGGTCCTTCACTACGAATTCGTAAAGTATCCGGAGCATAATAGGAATTCACCAGATTGACTACTGTATCGACTACATCGACGTCGCTACTTAAACGTATGGAAATTGAGTGTGGTTCTAGTGTAACGTAACGAGGACCGCTTCGAAGCATAAACGAGACGGACCGAACGCCGCTGGAGTGCTGCCGAGAATGAACAAGAACTGAAACGAGACCCTCTTGCATTCGACGTGGATTTAGACGAACTCCCAACTTTAGTGTATCGAGTGGGTTTATACTCACGCGGTTTGAAAATGGTTCAATTGCAGTACTCACCCAAGAAGGAGCCAAAACGCGTACACTATCAACCACAGCTCGGCTTGCTGCCACATTTACGATGTCTATAGGAACGTAAGTCGTTCTACCACAAGCAATAAACTGATCGGAAATCCGGTTTATCCGAAAATCGCTCCGACCAGCGTCGCCTAATAGTACAGCAACGTTAGACTCACTGTTGTCGTCAGACAAAAGTGAAACATGTGCCACGTGAGAGCCGTCACTTTCAGGTGAATATCGAATCGTAGCTGTTATTGAATCGCCAGGATGTAGTACGATTGGAAAGATGACATCTCGCAGCGCAAACATCCCAGCTGATGCGCCATGAAAACGAGCTTTGGTGTACGTCTTCGTTGTACCGTGACGATTACGAATCCAGGCGCCTATGGTCGTATCATGGTGTACATCAAGCTCTCGAAGTCCGAAATCAATCACGGTAGGCGACAGCAACTTGCTTGGCGCAATACAACGCCCTACGAATAGCAGTGAACCCTGGCTGTCTCCATTTGACAAACGGAAGTTAAACGCGCCAGTGTCCTTAGGAGTGATAACTACTCGTTGTGTGTTGCATTCTTCGTCTCTCAATGCTCTACGACTAGCATTGTACAAAGAAACTTGTGGGATACGTGTAGTCGCGCGTTGAATACTTGGAGAGTACAGTGTTTGGCGTTGTCCCTCAAGACATGCAACGACCAATGTAGTGTCGACAGACGCACCTAACTCAATTTCACCTACATGAATAGTATCACCTACTGGATAGAAACGCCCTAGGCGAAACCCAAACGCAACGTCTGACTGGGTACGAGCACGGAAGGCGCTTGATAGAGGCCTTGACGAGACCTGGCTGAGACCGCCGAAGTACAACGCACCTTGGCTACTTAGCAAGTACGAGTGCGGCGAGTTGTTCGGCCACGCAATCGTGAATACATCTGTATGCTCGAAAATGCGAAGGTCGAATACAGCGGAAATAACGCTGTCCCACGAGGATCTTCTATACACAAAGTAGTTACCATCGGAAGTAACAAAGCCAAACCGATCCGGTGAGTCTATGATGCTCTGCAACAAGTGACTTCGCTCGAAAGATGGTCCGCGGTACATCGCAATATCGCCTTGATATTCGATCATCACAAGTGAACCAGCACCCCAATGTGTACGAATGCGATACTCTGGCGAATCTGACCCCGTAATCTGAGATGTAGACAGAGCGACATTCGTTTGACTGGCCACGTCTACAACATTGAAATAATAACGATAATGCCTGACTGCATCTTCTATTGGCGAGATCCAGGTAACGAGTATGTAGCGACCGTCAGGAGATGGCGAGAAGTGTACGATCGAGTCACGGACAGATGGTAACGCGAGTAGAACTGTTGTATCAGAGTCAAAGAGATGTCCCTTTACGAAGCGGTTGTTTGCACACCAGTAAATCGTGCCATCGTCTCGTACATAGACGCCAGAGCGTTGCGTTACGACAGTCCTTACCGTACGAAACGAGGAGTCAAACACAGTGACGTCTGCTAGATAGTCGGTACTCCATCGAATAGTCTTCGTGGCCAAATACAGGCCTGAGTCGGAAACTGCTATGGACGAGTTCAGTGGCGAGACAACTGAATCAGAGACACGAAGAACATGGTAGTCGCGGCTGCGCACTTTACGAAGCCTCCCACCATTATCAACGACTACGATGTTGGAATCGCTTCTTCCTCGTCCTACACAATGTTCGCTGGCAAGCGCAAAGTGGAGTGTGTCAGCTCTTGCTAACGTAACGACATCGGTCAAGAGGATGCGATCGCTGCCAGAATGTCCGTGCCAAATAACTCCTCGGGCCGTATCGACGTAAACAGGTCGATCATGTAGCGATAGAGAGGGCCGATTCGTAAGCAATCTTGAAGTAGTTGTGATTGATGCGACGCGTGCTCTGACGCGCATGCTGTCGTGTTGGTTGACTACTACGGTAGTCGGGTAGGTGTTGTTGCTCTTATGCCTTAGAAGTACAGACGTAGATGGGTTATCCGTAAAGCACTCCACTATTACCGCCTGACCTATTGATGAAGCCACGTGAATAGTGTCGGGCATTGCCCTGTGTCGGCTGCTACTACTGGGTGATACGATGTCGAGGGTCGGAAACGAATCCGAACTAAAAGAGATGACTGCAGTTGCAACGGTGTCTGCAAAGTAAAACGAGAGTAAAGTGGACTCTAGTGCTCTAGCGCCTAATGTACCAGCAACATGTACTAAGGTAGATGTGTCAATCATGACACGTACTGTCGGTGGCGTAACGCGTATCGCGGGATTCGAGCTCGTTATTGAATCGATAAAGACCGGTGAATAGCGAGAGAGCAGTGTAAAGGTTGAGGAGAATTGTGCGCCAAGGGGTACGTTGTAGACGTGGCGCGTGGTTGGTGAGATAAGCAAGCCTGAAGAGGGGGTGTGTGCCCCATAGCGCAACACCTTTCCAGTGGGAGTGTGACGTAGAAGAACTTCGCCACTGCGAGGACTGAAGGCTGGAGATTGCCATGTTACCTCTGTACGTCCTATGTACGAATGAAGCAAGCGTATGAGACCGGTATGGAGGTCGGCTGTGTATGAGGTTGCAAACGAAGAAACGGTGTGATATGGTGGCAGAGGCTCCGTAGGATCAGGTTCTGCAGTATGGTTAACGAGGCACAGTTTCGTTCCAAGAGTCTCGATCTCTCGACGAATCTCCGATCTGCCAACAGAATCGGTTTTCTCGTACAACCCTGAGATGTACATAACTGCGGCTCTACCGGAAGAGCGCGCAATAAATCGCAGAAGAGAATTCTCGTGCCTAAGAAAGACATCACGTAGCTTGCCTTGTTCGTACGATCCAGCAGTGCGAACATAGCGTGATAAAGCGTCTACATCAAAAGTGTAATCTTGAACGACAACAGGCACGCCATTGACACTTGTGAGAATCGCAATCTGACACTTGCGCTCACGTAGAACATTCTCGCAGGCTGACAGGTCTATAAGCGAGACGGAAGAGGCCTGAATATGCTCAAAGTAGAATACAATCTGAGTCGGCAATGAGTCGGGGATGTATTGCATCGTGAAATCGGTGATGCGGGTGTTGCCGTCGAATATCTCTAGATCGTCCGCCGAAACAGGAACGGTGCTCCACGGTTCGTGCTGCGCCTGAAAAGACACCCGTGAGGTGCGGCTGTTTGAAGGTAGGTCGCCAAGTGTTCTAAGCGTCTGGCCATGCACGCTCATCGCGGCCGCCGTAAGAGTAAGCAACACTGCGATGCATCGGATGAGTGCCTGGTGCTTCATAAACAGCCCAAGGAAGGTGAAAGTCTAACGTCAAGTAGCAACATTACGCATTCCCTCGTAATGTAGTGTGTATTTTCGCATCACTGTACAGATGCCATACCAAACTGGACGAATGGCCCATTGTGTAGACAGTGATATTGTCTGCTCCTAGAGAATAACCAAACCCATGCGCTCATCCTTGCAAGTATCGCTGGCCGTAATCTTCCTTGCCCCCCTGATCGCCTCCTGCTCTGGTCCGCAGTTCTTCTATACGATGTCGTTAGTAGAGCAAGACACTACCACTGGTGTTCGCTCAATACAGCTTAGTACCGAGACGATTACCGGCGAGGTTGACCACGGTGTTGCAACGTTTATCGGTGGCACGATTCACCTGACCGCAGAGGGTCGGGAGCGTACTTTCCAACTGTATGCCGCAACAAATCCCGAACAGGTCGTGCTAATACTGCCGCCCTTTGGTATGACGCCACCCGTCCTGCAGCCCGTAGTTTGGGAACTGCTCAGGAACAATGCCTCATGCATCGTTGCTGACTTCGATTACGATCCAAAGATTGATACGTCAATCACAACGTACGTACAACATACGCTAGGGATGTCGGCCCATGTACTTACAGATAGAGCTTCGTATCTGCCAGCCAATCACCATAACCTGCCCGTCTCGCTTTACGGCATTTCGTATGGTGGCTTAGTGGCGTCGCGGTTAGCAACAGACTCGACAACATTTCCAACAATACACAACATTGTCATCGAGGCGCCTATCCTTGATGTCGAGGCCTCGTGGCGAGATATGGCAAAGCGTCTTTCCATTGACCCCAACAGCGTGTCGAAGGATTTATTGGCGTTCAAGCCGCTGTCGATGTTCAACAACGTATCTCCACAACGTGTGTACGTTGTTGCGTCGCTCAATGAGTCCTACAACAAGAACATCAACCTCGACGAGGCGTTTGCTATGGTTCCAGCAAGCAACCGACGGTTTCTCGACATGGATTATCATCACTTTCGTATTGGCATTAAGAACAACCCAGTCCTATGGACCGACATAAACACGTGGGTTGCAAACGCTCTTATAACCAACAACTCCATAAAGTAGCACCATGATGTTACCAATGCCCCTTATCGGCGACTATGTAATTGAGGAGATGTCTCCCCAAGAGTTTGGAGTACTCTACACCGAGCGTGTGGATAGGTACTTTCAAGGGGCAATGGATCCGGTGCCCGATGAACATTTCACGGACGAAGAGCGAGAACAGATTGCAACGCGAAGGAAGGCAACGCCAGCGATGTTACGCTTTCAGTGGCGAGTGAAACTTCACGACGACATCATAGGATGGACGTACTGTTTCCAGACGGATGCAGAGACTCTCTACATGTGCAATACGGCGATTGACCCGCAACATCAGCGCAGGGGAGTGTACACTGCTCTGCTAGCGGCAGTTATGCAGCATGCCAAAGACCTGGGCTTTCAGGTGATAACGTCGCGGCATAAGGCATGGAATAATGCAGTTATTATTCCAAAACTCAAAGCGGGCTTTATCGTGTCGGGTGTGAATATCAGCGAGCGGTTTGGTATGATGGTACACCTTACGTACTGTATCTACGAGGCCCGTAGAAAGGCGATGATGGCAAAGATTGGGTAGGGGAAATCAGCGAACCACCGCCAGGCGATAGATCTGACGGCCTGTGGTGCTTTGTACCGCTACTGAATAGATGCCACTTGGTAGAGAGGCTACAGGTATAACCGACTGAACGGGAAGGTGCCATTGAAGGCCCTGTGTGTTTGTTGCCACAATGGACACAACATCGTTGATGCTGTCAAAACCCGCTACATGAACGACGTCGGCTGCGGGATTAGGCCACAGCGAGAGTAGTGGCAATGCGCCATCTTCGTTAACAGATACCATGGTAGATGATCCACGCAGAACACTCGGGCGTGATACTCCGCCAGCATCAGACACATACTGTATCACGGCTTCGTGCGTGGCAGTGGACTGTAGCGGTGTATATGATGCATACCATGTATAACTCTCCCCCGGCGGGATGATAATGGGTAGAGGATCGAGTCCGCGAAAATTCGAGAAATGTTGCTCCGAGCTACCAAACCAGTCTACTGAATAGGAACGAATCGTCAGTGGAACAATGCCGGTAGACTGGATGGTAACCGGACGTTCTGTTGCCGGTGAATTGAGCGGAATCGAAGCCCATACGACGGTATCTGTTGTGATTCTTGGCAGTGCGCGAATTGCACGAACGCGAAGAAGTTCTTGAACACCACAATCGAGCGAAGCAATAACGACGTCGTCAGTTTCCTCTTCGGTTGTTGATCGTGCTACACAGATCTGTAGTTCCGCTTGTTCGCCTGGTGGAATGCGAAGCACCGCTGGTTCTATGGCAATACGACTTGTGGCCGACAAGGCTCGAGGATTGGACAAAACGACTTCCTCTACATCATCATTGCGAATGGCTACGGTGCGGCAAGTTGTAGAGTCAAGGTGTAGGGCACCCAGATTGATATCAGGATCACTCACGAGCAACCGAGGAGCCGTCTGCCGTTGTGCTGGAAGCGCATAGCTGCGCTCTAGCCATTGTCCAGTGGTAGCTTCGAAACGTATAACAGCCGATAGAGGTTGAAGGGCATCGATTGGAGAGATTCGGTACGAGACAGAATCGCTTCCTTCCTTCGCAAGGTTGCTGGTGACTTCTATGCTGGCATTTTCTACCGACACTTGAACAAGTCGAATGATGCGGCTGTCGCAGCCATTCGTAGGTCGTTGAATGCGTGCAGTGCCTAACACGCCGCAATTCTGTTGTTCTGTTACGCTAATGCGATCACCACAATCCTGCGTCGCTCCAAAGCCCACAACGGATCCATACGCTTGCCCTTGGTTAATGCCGTCCATCGAACCATACGACCACGCCATAAAAACGGCGGAATCGACCTTGGATTCAATGGTGTGCAATTGGGCACCAACGGCAAGTCGAAAGTAATGATACGGTGTTCCCGAGATATGACGTCGAGTATTTGACGCCCACTCATCTGAAAGCGGTCGGCCATTAACGGACACAAACCGAGCATGTTCGTTCTTGACAACGATATTGACAAAGTTGTCTAGGCCACTGACGGCTTGAAAGGCAGCATACCGAATAGAGCGATTGATAGGTGGAACCATCATAAGGAAGGGAAGGCCGGCCTCTACGGTAGGATGTCCTTGCACATCGTCGGCACCCTTCTGTTTCGATCCGGGAACAATTTTTGCCCAGCTCTTACCGTACTGAGCCACACAAACCGGTAGGTTAGACCTCCAAACCGTTTCATGATCAAATGCGGGGAATGTTTGCACTTCGCCCTTTGACAGGACGGCCACAGTGAAGAACTCCGAGCCATCGCGGCGTTTTCTAGACACGATGGTACTATCATGCAAAGCAACAACGCGGATAAGATCGCCACGATCATCATCGATGGTTGGATGATCTGCAAGGTAGCCGGTAGTTCGCGTTGGCGTGTACTGTAGTGGAACCGTAACGAACTCTGTTCCTGCCATCGAGGTAGGCAACATAACATCGTGGTAGTTGCTTCGCACAAAGTGGGCTGGCGCCCAAAACGCTCCCGTTTCTGGTAGCATATCTGGATAAGCGGTCGGAGCTCCCTTTGTGTGACCAGAGACAACACCAATCGGCTTGCTACTCGTAACAAGTGTGCCAGAGAGGTCTGATGCTACGTTTTTGGACTGTGTTTGGTCGATTGCTGCTAGAAACAAGACAACTTCACCCTTGTTCAACGTAAACGTGCCCGTTGTACCGCCACGAATCTCGGGTATTACGGCAGAACCGCGAAGTGTAGTCTTGGGAGTAATACTTATGCTTGTGTTGTCTTCGGCTGCAATAACAAGGATCTGCGATGATGTATATGTACGATTGGGTGACGTTCCAAACTGATCCTGGTAGCCGTTGAACGTTACATACTCACGTCCCCACAGTGCCGTTGGCAAGTGTAGCGCAGCATCGCCATTGCCAGCCCAGGAGAAATGTGAACGAACAGATATTTTGGCAGTACTAAGCACTTCGATGCCGTACTGAAGAGGCTGGCCGTGCACCGATGGTAGAAGCCCTCGGTCGACAGCGATCTTTCGTGCAGTGCCCCCTTGTAGGGTATATGACTTCTGCTGATAGGGTTGCGAGGGCTCACGTGTTGGCATTCGAACTGTTACCACGGCATCGTGTAAAGCAACAATATCTAGGTATAATGGCTCTGCTCTTGGTCGTTCGGTAGGCTGGGCGTCCATAGCAGGAAAGGCCACCATAAAATGGGTGCCATAACTATTTGACTCGAAGCCATGACGTTCAGTAACCTGACCACAAACATCCGATGCCAACCCATGGACCGCAACAAGTAAGATGAAGAGATAGCGACACATTGTTTATGCTCCGTTGTAACCACGTAAAACAGCGTGCTGGGAATTGCACGGTCAAGTAACAATGCATCCGCTGTTTGGTTACAAGAAACAGTAAAACCAAGCATTTTACCACGCAGTTGCGCGTGTGTTTACACGAAACGAGTACGTTTGCCCATTAGCATAAGGGCCAGACTGATTGTAGAAGCGCACAAAATATGTGTCTCCTGACTGCAGGTTGTTCGCCACCAATGCCTTAAAGCCCGCGTCGTTACTATTGTCGGGGCTTTCGCTTACCAAGGTGGCGTTGCCGTTTACCAAACGATACAGCGCAAGTTTAACTGGGACGGGTTGCTGGTACAGCACTACGCGCACATTACGCTGCTGCGCTGGTACCACAAAGCTGTGCCAGTCCGATACGTCGCCATCGCACGAACGTGCCGTTACCGTTCTATTTGTTTCGATGGCTGCCGCTTGCGCAATGGCGTTGTTGGGCTCGTAGGCCTGGCAATTGGTGGTTGTCCAGAACGCTACCGTGTTGGCACTCTCGCTTTTAATGTCATCGCTATACACGCTTTGCACACTCCAGGCATACTTTGTGTCCTGCTTTAGGTTGGCACGTGTTAAGAACTGCGACGTGGTGTTGAAGGTAATCCAACCACTTCCTTTCAACTTGTCGTTAGCATCTAGTTCCGTAAAGAACACACGATAGCTGCTGGCATTGGCATCGCCGTTCCACGATAGCCGAACGCCTGTGGGCGTAATGTTCGTTGCAGCAAGATTGGTTGGCGTTGTGGGAGTAATGCTAAAGGTTTTCGAAATGGTCTTCCATGCCGACAGCGTCTTGCCACGGTGAGCTCGCACTTGAAACTGATAACTACCTAGGTCCAGTCCGTTTACCAACCTCGTGTTGGCCTGAATGTTAGCATAGGTTGTCCACGTATTTGTGCCAGATCTCCGTACGCGCAACGTGTAGTGTGCTGCTTCGGGTACGCGAGGCCAGCTTACGTTTACATTGAACGCCTGCGTTTCGTCACCCTTGCCTTCTACTGTAGGGGTCGTCGCAACACTTACGGATTCGGGCGTGGGCAAGTAGAGCGTTGCACCGCTAACGCATCGCGAGTACAACTGTTCGGGCGTTGTTAGCAGCGTGTTAGTAACAATGTTCACGCGATAGATTCTGCCTGGGACCGGATTCGTTATCACCACTTGTTCTACGTTGTCGCGTGTGTTTGTACCACGGGTTGCAGGCAAGTGGGGCTTGGTTGGATCTAATATCCAAGGCTTCGTAAAGTACGTCAGGTTATTCTCTTTCCAGTCTATCCATACATCTAGATCGTGAACGAGTTTTGGTGTTGTCGATGTCGAATATATTTGGTCGACAACTGCTCCGCCCTCGGTTACTGTGGCTGCCGGGTCGCTCCAAGCTACAGTCACGACAATAGGCGTGTTTGCATCTACGGCCTTGACGTAGAAGTGTTGGTTGATGTTCTGCTTTAAGCGAAACTCGTTAACCGCAAAGGCACCGTCGTTGTTGGCCAGCTCTAGCTGTCGTGCCGCCTTCAAGGCGTCTACAACGCCCCAGCCGTGACGGTAGTCGGGACCCGGATTACCGATGTCGCGTGCCGTGTGGGTAATCACGGCCTTGATGGTACTAGGTAGCGGGTCGACGGTGAAATAGCGTTTGAATAACTGCTGCAGTTGTACTGCTACGCCGGCAACGGTTGGAGCAGCAAACGACGTTCCACTCGTGACGGTGTATCCATTATTTGCACCGTTAAGCCCGGCAGCCAGGACGTCTTGGCCAAGGGCCACAACGTCGGGCTTTATCCGACCATCGTTGGTGGGTCCAGTGCCCGAGAACGAAGCGAGTGTATCGTGCTGACTTAGTGCTCCAACAGTTAACACGTTCTTAGCGCAGGGGCCCGACGCAAGACAATCATAGCCATTGAGGCCACCATTGGTCCAGTAGTCGGAGGCGCGTACCTGTACGCGCTGCCAAGGTCCATTCGCAAAGGAAACCCAAGCGGAGTCGCCAACGGCAGGTCCACGCCACTTCTCGTTACCCGCTGCTACAACAGGTAGCACGTAGTTGGCTGCATACGTAACGCTGTCGAAGATCCTCGAGTTGTCTAGGTATGCACCAAACGGATCCTTATGTGTAGGCGTAAACGGATTCGTTTGCAACGTCCAGCTTTCAGATTCTTTATTCCAGAGCCAACCCGGCCTATGTCCGTACGAGTGGTTTGACACCGACCAACGTTCTACGGCAAACAAACGTCGGAACATATGCGCCTCGTTGCTATCAGGTGCCACGTAATAACTCTGCAAACGACCCTCGTGAATAATGCCTTTGTATGCCGTTCGGCCGTTCTTGCCACTTGCTACTAACATGCTGGCAACGTTTGTTGCATGCTGTGCTGTGCCGCCATGCGGCCGGAGTTTTGGCAGTATCACACGTTTGCTTGAAAACTGTGAGTGCGATGCCTCGGCATAGCCGCCAACTTCAAACATACCTACCGTCATACCCTTGCCAGTAAGGTTCCACGGTGCTGGCCACAATGAGTCGGACTTAACAACCTTGGCATGTTTCTGGGCGCTGAGTGGCTGGACCAGACACAGGCACGAAGTGGCGATGACAACAAGGAGAAGCTGTGGTGCTGCTGATAGGTTCATCGTTGTGCTCCTGTAATCACGATGGGTAGGGCGCGCAGCGTTCCCTGGCCATGAATCATAGCCACGTAGATGCCGCTTGCCATGTGGGCCGCCGGAAGGATGATGCCGTTGCTGCCGGCATCAATGCGTACGCTGGCAACGCGTTCGCCGGCAAGGTTTACAATGTCGACCATTACCGGTACACGTAGTTCGTTGGCCGATTGCAATGTGATTGCCATGCCGTTGCTTGGGTTGGGCCATACGGTCCAATCGGATTGCTCCGATAGCTCTTGCACGGATGTTAGATCTCCGCCGGTTACGAACGAAAACGGCGCAGACCAATCGCCAAGGCCGGCAGCGTTGCCGGCACGAGCTCGCCACCAGTAGCGCGTGCGTTCGTCCAGCGTGTCAAGTCCCATCGAAGTGGTCGCCCAGGTACGCGTATTGGCCTCGGTAAAGTCTTCCGTGACACTTATCTCCACTTGATATTCTGTGGCCTGCGGCACTTGACTCCACACGAGTGTGGTGTTGCGTGGCACGTCAACGGCATCGTTTGCGGGCTCTAGTAGCAGCACGTCTGTGGGGGCCTCTTGTGGAGCAGGCACGATGGTAAACGTCATGGTTTCGCTCCATTCCGATGCAGCCCACCACGGCGTAGCTTGTACACGCCAGCGCACGCTTCCAGCCGCCAGCGTGTCGGGCAGTACGAGTTGTTGCGTTGTGCTCGTAAACAAGAGCGTATCGCTTCCGGCTTCCGTCGTCCACACAACTTCTACGCCACAAGGCATAGTGCCGTCTTCGTGGTACCATGTTACCTCGATGCCCCTTTCAGCAGGATGCACAACCTGATTATGGAAGGGAGTAAGGGGCACTGGAGTACTAACGGTGGCGTCCGAAGTGTCGGCAAGCGAAAGCGTGAACGGTTGCGACCACTCGCTGCTTCGGCTGGCGTCGTGGGCTTGAACGCGCCACAGCAGAGATCTGTAGCCGGGAGGCAGTGGGATGGTGGCTTCGGGCGTAGTACCCGTCCACGTAGCAACGGCCTCGGTTGTGTTGTCGGGCGTGGCCACTTCGAGGGTGTACATGCTGGCATCGGGAACGGACGTCCAGGAAAACGTGGGTTCGAAGTCGTCGAGCGTGCTGCCGTTGGCAGGGCTACGCAGTACGGGCACACGTAGCGGCGCAAGGGGCGGGGCCGCCGTGGTAAACGTAAACGTGCCAGACCATGGCGATGGTGCTGCCGAAGACAGGCGCCGCACGCGCCACAGGTACGACTGGGCTGGTGCTAGCTCCACGCTGATAGAAACGTCGTTGCTTACCTGTGTGGGTGTTGCTTCGGACAACTCCAGCGTATCGATCTGGACTTCGAATGGGCCCATGCCAGTAGCCGTCCACTGCAACAGCGTTGTTGTAGGAACCTCAGTGGCATCGAAGGGCGGCATCGTTGGTGTAGGCCTACCGTCGTTGGACATTACGGTAAAACGCTGCGCTGAACTCCAATTGCCGGGAATCGAGTCGGTAAGCCCGCGTACGGCCCACACGTAGGTGGTAGCCCAGTCCAAATCGGTGGCAACAACCGACGCGCCATTGGCAACAAGCACGCGTACATCGAGTGGATTGCCTTGCGGGAAGTACTCTACTTCGTACGAGCGAAAACCTGCGGTGCGCCACTGAAGCGTTACGCTAAGATCGAGATCTGTGGCACCGTCGGCCGGAGCCGACGGGACAGGCACCTGAGCCAGTGCCGAAGCACTGCTAAGCAGCAGCGCAAAAAGAAGCGTTCTCATGTCGAACCGTCCTGATGAAGTAATGAACGGTGCGAATATCGTGGCAAGGCCGTGCGAACGGCGAACCAAAAACGCGCTCAAGTAAGGCGGCTGAAACATGCAAACCCCACAGACCCGGCGTCTCGCCGGGCCCGCCTCCGGCGGTGGAAGAAAAGGCGTCTCGCCGGGCCCGCCTCCGGCGGTGGAGTGGTTAATATGTGCCTTTTCTCTTTTCCCTTTGGCCGCCGGAGGCGGTTCCGACCAGAGGCCGGGGCCGGAGTCGTCCTCTTGCGGGAGCAGCGGTAATGCCAGAGGCAGGTTAACGGTAACAATGACTGAATGACGGGTCTAGGCCGTGGCTACTGGCACCCCACCAACCCTTTGAATAGCATTCAGCAACATCGTTGTTGAATGATGTCTGAAGATTGGTACGCCCGTCATTTATGGCGGGCTGGAATTTGGCCAACCCCACAGACCCGGCGTCTCGCCGGGCCCGCCTCCGGCGGTGGAAGAAAAGGCGTCTCGCCGGGCCCGCCTCCGGCGGTGGAAGAAAAGGCGTCTCGCCGGGCCCGCCTCCGGCGGTGGAAGAAAAGGCGTCTCGCCGGGCCCGCCTCCGGCGGTGGAAGAAAAGGCGTCTCGCCGGGCCCGCCTCCGGCGGTGGAAGAAAAGGCGTCTCGCCGGGCCCGCCTCCGGCGGTGGAGTGGTTAATATGTGCCTTTTCTCTTTTCCCTTTGGCCGCCGGAGGCGGTTCCGACCAGAGGCCGGGGCCGGAGTCGTCCTCTTGCGGGAGCAGCGGTAATGCCAGAGGCAGGGTCTGTGGGGTTGGTAGTCACCCCGTCACCTAGACGACCTGACGATCACTTCAGCATTTGCAAACGAACGAATCCAATACAAACCGGCACCCCCCTCTCGACCTTGAGAGGGGGGACGGGGGGGTGAGCAGTGCGCAACAATTAATCAAACGAAAGTGGCCAAATAGCAACGCTATCGCTGGATAACAAGAAGAGAAGTTGATGGACTGCCAATAGCAGGTCGCACAACAACATGGTATAGGCCGTTGGCGAGCGCAGAGACTGGAATCGTGGCCTGATTGCCGTCGATGGGTATGGTAAGTACACGCGTTCCGTCGGTGCTGAAGACGCAGAGCGTTGCGTCATTGAAATCGCGTTGTAGCTGGACCACAACGTAGCTGCTAGCAGGATTTGGATGTAGCGAATGTATCGTGCTGGCTGGGCGATCGTGTTCGATAGAACCTATTGTCATGGTGTAGCCCCTAAGGCCTATCGTCGTTGCAGTAGATGCAGCATAGAGCCACCCGTTCTCTTCGTGAACTCGCACGAGTGTTGGCGGCTGAGGTGACAAAACGCCAGATCCGAACGTGGCAGTCAAACTGTCCGCAAACAAGAACGAACTAGCCGAAAGTTCTTCATACAACGCGGGGGTGGAAAAATTAGGAATGTAAACGGACGTGATGTTCGATGCACTCAGTGCGGTGACAACACAGCTGTTAATACCACCGCGAGCTATAACGAATTGAGCTGCTTCAACGCGGGGGAGTTGCGCAACAAGAATGCCTCGATCGACAATCGTGGTTGAAATCCGGACCTCGATGCCGCTATTTGTTAGCCACGCAGTTAGGCGCCCCTCTTTGTACTCGGGAGTAAAAGCCACAAGTTCGGCAAGCTCCGGTGCCGGGCTCCACGTTTCTCCACCATTTTCTGTAATAAATGTCCCTTGAGGACCCCGAATAATGGCTCCGCTTGCATCATACACCCAACTTGCCTGGAGTGGTTGCACAGGTAGGGGGCGCTCGACATACTTCGATGATCCAATTGGTTTTGCCAACAGCCAACCATTGCTGAACCAAGCCCAAGCTACGGTGGTCTCCGTGCCAGGATCAAACGCGATGCAACTGTCGAGTGACTGTGTGAAGTCGTAGAGTGTGTCAACTGTCGAGACAACTGTTGGATCTAACGTGAGTGCGGCAAGGATGCCACTCTGTGTTGTAATTGATGCACGTGCTTCGATAATTCGGTAGCGGCCGCCGTCGGTCGCAAAGCGGATTGCCTGTGCCCCTTTATCAGCATCGATGCCGCTTCGGTAGGGTATGGTGGCCTGAGTACTCGGAATGGCTGCAGGTGTATAGCGCTTCCAAGAACGGCCTAAATCTGTGGAGATATAGTGAACAACAACGCGCGATGGACTAGGAACGAACGAAATGTAGATATCCGTTCCACGAACTTCAACCGTACGAAACTGTAGATAGGTGGGCCCTGACGGATCTGTTGGGAGTGTGGAATCGATGTCGGCGGTTACATATCGGCGCCATGACTGACCACGATCGTAGCTTATCATGAGTATCTGCGACCAAGCAGCAACAACAGAGTCGGTTAAGATTGCTACGCGGTGATTGCCATTCAATTGCGTTGGCACGCTGCTGGAGTCAGCGTGCGACCAATATACGGTGGCTGAATCCGGACCCCGCTTCCACGAAGCCACTCTAAGACCGTCGTAGCTAACGGACCAATGGGTATCGTCTTCGGGAATGCGGAAAGAGTCTGTAGGCACAGCCGAATACGCACGATGGATGTAAACCGCATCGGCGTTTCGAATGGCAAAACCGTGGTCGATACCTTGAATGTACTGACCATCCTTGTGCACGGGCAGAATACGCGTTCGCGGTTCGTTTGCTCGAATCGGATACAGCCACAATGCGCCGCATTCATACGTTAGCAGCGTGTCGTCGTCTGTACGGAACAACAGTCCACCTGGCTCTAACATCATGCCTCGGACCTGTTGATCGCCTTCACCCATAAGAACCAGTCCATCGCTATACGCTGCATAGCGGAAGACACTGTCAACCATAATCGACCGTGTTGTCTGAGGGCGGTTGTCTGGCTGGTATGTGAACACGTTGTGGTTGTCAAGTAAGGCATGGGCACGGTTATCAAGCAATGAACGAGATGCAGCGTTGCTAAACGCGAAAAGCGATAGAAGAATGGCAATGGTGGTGCAAGGAATCATAAGGGCAAAACAGATGATGTAATGAACAGTTCTGCAACGAAGATAGAGTGCAACAACTTCGCAAAACCTTTACAAAACCACTACAACATTTTGGGGTGGTAACACAATTGTCTAGTTTCGCTCATGCTTTTTTCTCACCGATCGAAAGACGCTTGTATGAGATTCTCGAGTTACGTATCGATACATGGCGCGATGTGTTGTGCGCAGAGTGTTTGTGCTACGGTAATTGCCGTTGTGTTGATACTTGGTGTTGCAGTGCCCCTTGCCAGCCAAACGCGCATGGACGGACAGAAATTCAAGAAGCTGCTAGACGAGCGAAAGGGCATGAAGGCCGCCGACTTGGTGTCGGAGTTTAACGCGGGTGGATTCTATGATCGTGTTGGATATGACCGATCGAAGATTGCCTATCTGGACTCGATTGCCGAGAAGTATACGCTTACGCCCTACGAGCGACAATTGCTACTGCAAAATGGTTTTGTGGTAACGGAACGGCTGAGTTTTGATAACTATCACGACGCGTTTCTGGACGGTTATCAGAAAGACCTGCCAGTGTTTATATCGGCAGATGCAGTGCTGCATGCCCTGCATAAGACCAATTCGAACATTGTGAAGGATATCGAGAAAGCTGTTCTGTGGCAGAAGGTAACGGACGGAGTGATGACGGCACTTCGGCATTTGCGATCACTACCACCTAGCCAACACGAGGGCGTTCAGCAGGCGCGTGCCGATGTAGAAGTGTATCTGGTAGTAGCAGGCGAATTGCTGCTGCGTCGCTTGAGAGATACCGGACCAACAAGCGATTCTCTTTTTGCACTCCTTGATACCCAGTGGCAGCTTGAAGTGGGCAAGGTACTCGGAGACATTGCTTCGGAAAGTGCCGGTGAGCTTGCGGTGTTTACGTCTGTTCCTCGGGACTACGACTACAGCCAGTTAAAACCACGCGGACACTATGCAGGTGATCCATTACTCGAAGACTACTTCCGCGGCGTAATGTGGCTTGGTCGTACCGAGATGTACATTGTGCCGCCCGAAGGTGCGGAACCACCTGTGCCTATGGATGATGTGCGCCGCCAGTGCATGATGGCGATTGAACTGGCGTCCATTGTGCGTGAAAGTGGAGCTAAGGCGTACTTCGCTACATTCGAGACAGTGCTAACGCGCCTTGTGGGCGAACAAGACAATCTTACGCTTACGAAGTTGATAGACATCATCGAACAACAGTCTATTGCAACAACGGATGTAACCGAAGATTCCAAGCGTGAAACATTCCAGCAAGCAGTGGTTGACGCTGGTGGGGGACAGCAGATATTATCGCAGATACTGATGTCGAATGGTGATTCGACCATGAAGCCGGCGGCATCGTTCTTGCTGTTGGGACAGCGATTTATCCTGGATTCCTACATCATGGGTAACGTCGTGTTTCCGCATGTAGGACCGTTGAAACCGCGCATGATGCCGTCGGCGCTCGACGTTGCGTTCGTTCTTGGCAACGATGCGTCAATACAGTTGCAGCGCAGCGAAATCGACGATTTTCAATATGCTGGCAATCTTGCGGCCTTGCGCCTACTTACTGAAAGTCTCGATGCATCGTACTGGAACAGCTCGGTGTACACATCGTGGCTTGGCGCAATACGTGCTGCGAGTCCACCGCGTGAGCGTTCGTCGTTGCCCCGTTTTATGCAAACAACGGCTTGGTGGCAAAAGGCACTGAACACACAACTTGGATCGTGGGCTGAAATGCGACATGACTTTTTGCTGTACGCCAAACAGTCATATACAGGCGGTATCGGATGTTTCTACCCATCGGGATACGTAGAGCCCCTACCTGATGTGTATGAGTCGATTGGGAAGGCCGCTGGACTTCTAGGTGAAGTAATTGGCGAAGCAATACCAGAAGCGGAACGCGAGCGGAACTATACTGTGCGTTCAATGTTGACGACCCTTGAACGCATTGCAGCGGTGAATGCCACACTAGCATCGATTTCGCGGGCAGAGCTTGCAGGACGGGCATTAAGCAGGGACGAGGAGGACTTTATAAAGAACTGGCTGATGAACGAAGATGCCGGTTGCACGCAAGTGTACACAGGACACTATCCATCGATGTTCTATGGAGGCAGTTCTGATGTAGGTACACAGGGTAAGGACTTCATCGTTGCTGATGTACACACCCAGCCCACTGACGAGATGGGCAGCATGGTTGGCAGAGTGCTTCACGTTGGTACTGGCTACGTTAATATGATGATTGTTGTAGCCGAAGACCCCGCCGACAAGTGCCTGACGTCGTACATCGGTCCCGTGGGGTCTTACTACGAGCACGTTACAGAGAAATTCAACCGCCTAACCGACCAAGATTGGGCACGTGTTACGGAGGACAACCGCAGTAAAAGAGTTGTTGGACTGCGTCCATCATGGACCAACGTCTATCTAGCAAATGTAAACGGCGAAGCCAGTGGCGCAGAGGTTCCTACGCTCGACGTCATTATGGTGTCGGTACAAGAGTCTGGCAACGGCAACAGTGGTGTCGAAAACATGTTGTTAGCACCTAATCCAACACCGGGCGACATGTTGGTGTCGTTTCGCGTACCGCAAGCACTAGCGCAGCCGGTAAGCGTACAAGTTGTGGATGCCATGGGTACGGTGATTGCCACGCTCAGCACGCATATTCAGAGCGAGGGTATGTACTACATGCGTTGGAACGGGCGCGACGCACAGGGTAATGCTGTACCTGCAGCAACGTACTCTATCGTTGCTGGTTCAGGATCTAGCCTTGTGGTACAGCGAGCTGTGGTGGTGCGATAGGAGTTCGTATGTTTGGAGTGGACAAAATGTGAAATCGTTTACGTCAGCTTTCGCCCATGTGTAAATGAGGAATGTAGTACTCTGTGTCTTCGGTGCGCTGCAAATCATGTTCGTTGCTCTGGCTACGCAGAATGCTATTGCCCAACACGCCATTCCAATTACATCCACCGCCACCTCCCTCTACATCGAAAACAAGGGTCAGATTGGCGACCAGCATGGCAAGCCCAATCACGACGTTCGGTTCTTGATCCTGCGTCCGGGACTCAATATCCAGCTTCGACAAAACGGCTTTTCGTATGACAGCTATACCGTGGACCGGTGCGAGCTGCCAGAGGATACAGCATTACGCTACCTGCCCGCAAAATTCCAGGATCGCCCCAACGAAGAAATCACCTATCGTTTCCACCGCGTGGATGTGGATCTGGTTGGCGCCAACCCCAAGCCCCTCATTACCGCCACCGGTGCCAGTAGTGACTACCTGAACTACTACACCCACATCACCCAACAAGTGCATGGCGATAAAGGGGCAACGGATGTACGGGGCTATGCACGGGTGACCTATCACGACGTGTGGCCTGGGGTTGACATGGAATGGTTTATCGACGACCAGCAGCGTCCGGAATATCAGTTTGTGATTCGCCCCGGCGGCAACGTAGCCGCCATACAACTGCGCTACCGTGGCGCCCACGGCACGCGCCTCGACGAAGAACACCTTGTGCTGGACGTGCAGCACGGCCCCATTCGCGAGTCGCTGCCGCGCAGCTACGTGCAAAGCACGGGCAGCACTGTGGACGTACGCTACCGCGCCCTTGGCGGCGACGTGTACGGTTTTACGGTGCCCCCTATCGACATAGCTATGGGGGAGACGTTGGTGATAGACCCCGTGCCGGAGATTGTGTGGGGACATGTTCTATACGCAATCAATTCCGTGGAAGGTAGAGAACTTGCAATCACTAAAAATGGCTTGGTTGTTATAGTCGGAGCAACTAGCTCGGCGGATAACATTAGCACAAGTGGATCCCACCAGGACTCGTTCGCCGGATCTACTGATGCATTCGTAACATGTATGACACAAAGTAGGGATGTGAAATGGTCAACGTATTACGGCGGCTCAGAAGTGGATGTAGCAAGGTCCGTCACTGCTGAAGAACACGGATTTGTTGCTGTCGCGGGTACGACACTTTCGCGCAATGGCATGGCAACCGAAGGCAGCCATAGCGAGAGAGGACAAGTCGCAGCGAACGATTCTAGTGACTGTTTCATTGCACGATTTAACGCATTAGGTCGAATTCGCTGGGCGACGTATCTAGGGGGCGATGGCGACGATAGAAATGTTTATGTACGTGCAACGCAAAATGGGCGACTTGTCGTGGTATTAGAAACTGACTCTAAAACAGGACTGACAACTGAGAACACTCACAAAAGGCAATACAACGATAGTAACACCATCTCGATGACTGCGGTAGTGACCCTTGATACGTCTGGAACGCTACTATCCGGCTCGTATTATGGTGGCGAAGGGGCAACCACGCCATACGCTGTAGACATCGGGCCGTCAAATATTGTATACATCGGCGGAAGAACCTCCTCTCAAGGTGATATAGCCACAAATGGCGTTCATGCCGAAACCAGAGAAAGCTACCTATACGATGGCTATCTTGCGGCGTTTACCACGGAAGGTAAACAGCTTTGGGGAACATTCTTGGGGTCGCGAATCGAAGGACAAGTGTTGGATGTAGCCGCGATGTCGAATGGCTCGATAGGCGTCGTTGGCATAACCAAGGATACATGTTGTTTCTCGTCTGACTCCACCAGACCAACTTACAATGATGGTTTGAGAAATGACGGATATATCTGTATGTTCGATGCTAATGGTCAACGAGAATGGTGCACCCACATTGAGAATGACGGTTATGACGCAATACGTAGGATCGTTGAAATCAGCGACAGTAACATTGTAATAGCCGGGTTCACAAATTCATCCAACGGTATTGCCACTTTTGGGGCTCCGTCGAGGGTGAATCTGAATAGGGGAAGAGTGTTCGTAATGACGTTGAATAGCAAGCGAGAGACGCTGTGGGGTACGTACATTCCTGAAGTAGCTGATGCCTCGCCAATAGGTGTTTCTAGCGTTGTTTGTACAGATGATGCCAGTCTAGTGATGATGTTTAGTGCCAGTACAAAACTCAATCAGTATCGAACATGGGCAACACTCCTCGTCAAAATAGACGAAGGTAAGCCATGCCCAGACATGAGAATTAATTCTATTGATGTGGATATAGCTGGTTGTTTCACAAAGATGATAACCTGCCGAATAACTGGTGAAGAGATGGACGTTATTAATTGGGCGGTTCTTGCCATTCATAGAAATGGTCAGATAGGCGACGTGCCTATCTTTGAAACAACGATAAGCGATGACAGAAAGCAATTGTCTTTTAGTTCGAGTGGCGGGGATTATCTCGTTTATGTCTCGTATGTCGACGCTGTGGATTCGAATTGTAGAATTGACACGACTGTACGTATTCATGTTGACAATCTCCCAGTACCATGGATTAGCCGATTGTCCGCGTCTTGCTCAATAGGAGACACCGTCAGTTTGGAAGCTCGTGTCGGGGATTCGCTTGAACCCACGAGTTATCCTGTTGTCTGGCACGAGTCCGATCGTTACGAAATTATCAGTGGAAAGAATGAATCACGAGTGAAGATCCGGGTTTTGTCGTCAATCAATGTCTTCGCTTCAGCAACAGTCAGCTTCAATAAGGGATGTGAAAGAGCTGTTGGCATCGCTGTCCCAGTAAACGGTAGAATAGAGGTTCCTGTTGTACAGACAACGGGAGAATGGGGTCATAGCCGAAAGTGCACGATGTCAAAGAGTCGACTGAGTTCCGTGTTCGAGATTGGCGAATTTGCATGGTTCGTAGACGGGCGCAAGGTTTCTACAGAGCGTGAGCACATGCCACAGCAGGAGGGCGGGTACGTTCTACATTCGCGAGTACGAGAGTGCGAAGGACAAAGCGAGGAATTCGTGTATCTGAATCATCCAGACGTTAGACTATCAATGGCCTCGAATGGTGTTGCTATCACTGCTCAAACATCGACAAAGAGACCGAGGATTACTTGGTTGCGCAGGCATCAGAACTCGTGGGTTCCAATTCCTGGCGTTGGTTCGGCAAGCGCTTCCTACACACCAAGTGACACAGGATGGTATGGCGCGTATGTTGAGTCAGAGATTCTTCAGTCCTGCAGGTCTACGGTAGACTCAATATATTACTCGGGATCCGTTGCGTTGTCTGTGAGTTTATACAGTTCAGCGCTCGTGCTCTGTGATCCCGATTCGGTTCGCGTTGTCGCAAGAGTGTCGGGTGGCTTATCGCCATACTCAATTCGATGGATGAACGCAGATCGCCCAATGGAAAGCACGGACTCTGTCGCTTTAGTGTATGTTGATACGACGAGGACAGTGATCGCAACCGTCGTTGATAGTTGGGGCAACAGATCGGTCGATTCTGTTCGTATTCGAGTTGTGTCACCGCCAGTAGTTCTAGTAGACTCAATACGGGGACGACTGTTTGCCGTTAACCAGAGTGCGGACTCTGTTGTGTGGATTACTGCTCAAGGCCATAGCGTCGCTCGGGGCGTGTTCTTCGAACCGCTTCGGCGAGAAAGTTACCGCGCCATTATCTACGATGGGGAGTGTGTTGATACCAGTGAAGCGACATCGGTGAACTTGCGAATGAGATTACAGATGCAGCCGATAATTACTACCATCCGACCCAATCCTGCTTCGAGCACTGTGGCTGTACTGGTGAGCTCCGATGCGGAAGGGCAAATTGTCGTTAGTGATCATATCGGGAGAGTCGTGGCAAGAGCGCGCGTTGAGCGAGGGACAGGGGAGACATTTATCGATGTCAAGAGCCTAAGCCCCGCATGCTATTACTTGAGAGTTGTAACCATCGAGAACAATATTGTAGGTGTATCAGAGACAAAGATGCTTGTTGTTATGCCTGAGTAATACCCTCACGGCCCCAGTTCGTAGCCGATGTAATTGTATAGAATGAGTGATTAGGAATCGTATACCCGTATGAAATGCCTAGGTAACAGCAGCCACTACCAGCCAATTTTATTGGCGTCTGCGATTCTAACGATTGCCCTTCTTGTCGTTACGACAACGTCTACTGCACAAGCGTATTCCTCATATGATCAGCGTAACTCCACCGCCACCTCCCTCTACATCGAGAACAAGGGTCAGATTGGCGACCAGCATGGCAAGCCCAATCACGACGTTCGGTTCTTGATCCTGCGTCCGGGACTCAATATCCAGCTTCGACAAAACGGCTTTTCGTATGACAGCTATACCGTGGACCGGTGCGAGCTGCCAGAGGATACAGCATTACGCTACCTGCCCGCAAAATTCCAGGATCGCCCCAACGAAGAAATCACCTATCGTTTCCACCGCGTGGATGTGGATCTGGTTGGCGCCAACCCCAAGCCCCTCATTACCGCCACCGGTGCCAGTAGTGACTACCTGAACTACTACACCCACATCACCCAACAAGTGCATGGCGATAAAGGGGCAACGGATGTACGGGGCTATGCACGGGTGACCTATCACGACGTGTGGCCTGGGGTTGACATGGAATGGTTTATCGACGACCAGCAGCGTCCGGAATATCAGTTTGTGATTCGCCCCGGCGGCAACGTAGCCGCCATACAACTGCGCTACCGTGGCGCCCACGGCACGCGCCTCGACGAAGAACACCTTGTGCTGGACGTGCAGCACGGCCCCATTCGCGAGTCGCTGCCGCGCAGCTACGTGCAAAGCACGGGCAGCACTGTGGACGTACGCTACCGCGCCCTTGGCGGCGACGTGTACGGTTTTACGGTGCCCCCTATCGACGTAGCCATGGGGGAGACGTTGGTGATAGATCCGATACCAGAGCTTGCATGGTCGATTCGTCTGCTAGATATTGATGTTCTAAGTAGAGTCGACAAAATGAACGACACTACTCTGATGATACACGGAAGAACCAATGTTTCTCTCTCTCTCGCCACGGCAGGAACGTGGCAGGCCGAAAAAGACCTGCTATCTGATGCCTACCTAGTGTGCATGTCGGAAGATCTTGACGTACGCTGGACTACATACTATGGTGGTGCCTCAGATGACCAATCGGTGCGTGTCGTTGCTATGTCAACAAACAAGATTGCTGTTCTTGGAGAAACAACCTCGAGGACGGGCATTGCATCGGCTAACCCAAGTCAGACGCAATACAGCGGCAATACGGATAGCTTTCTAGCTTGCCTTACTTTGGAAGGAAAGAGAGTCTGGGGTAGGTATCTAGGCGGAGCAAGTAGTGATAAGTCAATTGCCCTTGCCGTATCTGCTAACAAAAGCAACAACATCGTCGTGGCACTACGTTCGAGCGCTTTGCGTGTGCTGACCACTGTGGGCGCGTATCTATGGGACTCGACTTCGAACGCATCTGAACGCGACGTCGTTGTGATTCTTGACAGCAACGGGACAATTCAGTGGGGAACGATGCTTGACAATCGACCAAATGAACAATACGCAATTGCAGAGTTGTCAACTCGTGATACGGCCAGAATAGTCGTAGCGTTTCACGGCTCCACAGGAATGGCAGCGGTTACCGTTGACGCTGAAATACACCAATCAACGAACAGACAGAACAGGGCCGGCTGTATTGCTTTCGATATGAACGGAGGACTGCTGTGGGGTATGATGATGTCTGGAAACGGACCATCATGGGCGTCATCAATCACCGAGGATTCGAATGGCATAGTCTATCTCGTTGGCCAAACAAGCGCTAGTAACGGATTTGCAACACCAGGCGCATTCAGAGGTGAGAGCATCGTCGGAAACGGACGTACAGGAAATGAGGGATTCTTAGCTGCCGTCGACAGAAATGGCAAAGTTCCTTGGTGTACATACGTTGGCGGAGAATCGGACGACTATAGTAAGAAGGTATGTATGCTGGGTGATACCGCAGTTTGTGTTGTAACCGAGACCGGCTCTGACAGCTGCTTCGTGTCCGAGGATGCGCATCGAATGATCCGGTATCGAAGCAGAGACAACACATTTTCCTTTTACGACCTATATCTGACAGGGTATCGTCTAGATGGTTCAATTATATGGGGTCTGTATACAGGAGGCGACGGCAGCGAGAGTATGTCGAGAGGCAGTGTGTTCGCGATTGGCGAGACCACATACCTGTCCTACTGGTCCAATTCGAAGGGGGGGGGCGAAACATGGAGAGTATCCGAACGCACGAAACCAACCATACCTATCGCTTCTGACGGCTCCGAGTTCTTCCTCAGCCGCTTCGAGATGGTCTCGCGATGCAGTGCACGTGTGGCTGTCGATATATCATACTCGCCATATGGATGCACGAAAACGAATGACATTGAATCAAACAGATATACAGTAGTTGCCAGAGTAACACCGAATATCAGTGTACGCTGGCAGCTCATGAGTAAGGGTTATCGCTCCCCTGGCTACATTGATGATAACATGGCCGTATATGAGTTTCATGCGGCAGCAGTCGACACACTAATTCTGCGACTCTACGACCCCGACAACCACTGCTTTACGGATACTAGTATAGTGGTTGATATCCTTGCCACTCAGAAGGTTAGCAACGATAGGGTGTCGACGAATAACTACACGCCATGCAGAAATGACTCGAAACCATCGGTATATAACGTAAAACTGGCAAGACAAAAACTTTCGCGTGAGCCGCATACGGTAACGTGGTTAGTAGAGCCTCCTGATGCCGGCGAGGTCGTGCCGTTAACCAACCAAGACTCGATTGCTGTATACTGGCGAAGAGCAGGTAGGTTCGAGGTGGTTGCTTTTGTCGATGATAAGTTCGGATGTCGAACGAAGTTCTCATTGCCCGCGATCGTAGGTGGTGGTCTAGGCCCCAAGATCGTCGCATCTGGTCGTATCTGCTCGGGTCAGTCTATCAGACTGTTTACAGTCGCAGAAGAGGGTGCAATTTCAGATTACGAACAGTATTTCTGGTACCACGAAGGAAAACTTGTTAGTAGAGACGCAACTATTAACACCCGGGACTCGGGGCTGTACAAGGTAGTTGTGACTCGTGGCGAGTGTGTTGACTCGGCATCAATTCAGATTAGGGAATTGTTCTCTCCAACTGTTTCGTTAAGGTACGACTCGACAACCAAATATTTGTACGCCTCTGTGCAGGGTTGTAGTAATTGCCGGTATCAGTGGTTTGAGCTAGTCGAGGATTCACTTGTAAACTTGTTCGAGGTAAGTAGCTCGTGGTATCGTCCTCTTCAAAGTGGGCGATATGTTGTTAGTGTTATTGATGATGCAGGATGTCGCGCTTCTAGTTCACCAGTCGACGTTAGGATTGTCACTGAACGAAGGCAGTTAGACGTTGTTCAACCCTCCGATACGATTCGAGTTTGTCATGGCGACTCAACGGTGGTAGCTGTAGACGTTCTCGGAGGGGTTCCACCATTCCGATACTTATGGACAAAAGGACGTAATCGTGTACGTCTTGGTAACGATAGCGCATTGCGTATAGTTGTAATTGCAACCGAGCAGTTGACCTGCATGGTAGAGGATCTAGTTGGTAGCGTGGCTTATGGATACTACCTAGTTAAGTCTACTAAGCGACCAGAGGCTACGCTAAGCATTGCAGGAACCGAATTGGTAGCGTCGCCAAGTGATGCACAGCACTACCATTGGTACAACGCTGAAGACGTTTTCGTGCACTACTCCAACCAGCCGTATTATTTGCCGCCTATCAATAACATTTACAAAGTGCGTGTTGACAGAGATGGATGTTCGGCCATCAGTAATGCTGTGGATTATAGGATGTATGAGCGTCGTGATACGTTGGTTGTCCCTCAGTACGAAGCGCTTACCTTAAGCCCGAACCCCGCGGATGTAAGTGTTGACGTGGAGACGTCGGTTGGTGCGCTAGATGAATTGTTGGTCGTCGATGTATTAGGTCAGGTTGTCTTCAACCAGACACTTGCAACGCGCGCGTTTTCCTACACTTTGTCTCTTACGTATTTGCCTCTTGGCAGCTACATGGTTTGTGCTCGCATTCGCGATGATCGAGGTACGGTCCATCGAATATGCAAACCGTTGGTAGTACAGAGGTAATGATGAATACGGAACAGGTAACACATCCTTCGAACGGAGAGATGCGTATTTGCCACTTGAAGTGGAAACTAAAAGGTCTATGTACAAGCGCTCTGCTGTTCGCAGGACTCCTTGGACTGTCGTATTCAAGTGCTGCGCGTCAGAAAACGTCACTCCTTCTGCCGAACTCCACCGCCACCTCCCTCTACATCGAAAACAAGGGTCAGATTGGCGACCAGCATG
>VFQQ010001325.1_pt1 | contig 35712 bp, 32 predicted proteins | sample 3512341 | NCBI WGS metagenome assembly VFQQ01 (sample SAMN10412373, study PRJNA504923) | tailings metagenome | isolation source: Relicate 2 Philex TSF1 revegetated site | place: Philippines: Tuba, Benguet | collected 2017-08-29 | reverse complement strand
CCGGGCAGCGGCACCTGCGGCGCCATGTTCACCGCCAACACGATGAGCAGCCTCGCCGAGGCGATCGGCATGATGTTGCCGCGCGGCGCCTCGCACCCGGCCGACTACAAGGCGGGCGGCGACATTCACGCCGACGTCAGGGCCCAGGCCCAGGCATCGGTCGATGCGCTCTACCGGCTGATGGAGGCGGGCATCCGCCCGCGCGACATCATGACCGAGAAGGCCTTCGAGAATGCGATCGCGACGGTCTATGCGCTCGGCGGATCGACCAACATGTACCTTCATCTCCTCGCCATCGCCCGCGAAGCCCAGGTGCCGATCACGATCGACCGCATCCAGGAGGTGGGCGAGCGCATTCCCCTCCTCGGCAACCTGCAGCCGCACGGCCCCTATGCGATGCTGAGCCTGCACGCGATCGGGGGCGTACCGGTGGTGATGAAGGAACTGCTCCGCAACGGGCTTCTGCATGGGGACGTCCTTACCGTCACCGGCCGCACGCTGGCCGAGAACCTCGCCGAAGTGCCGACCCTGGAGGAGCTCGGAGCCCAGGACGTCGTGGCGCCGGTGGCGAGGCCGGTCGCGGCGGCGAACAACCACATCAGCGTGCTGAAGGGCAACCTGGCGCCGGAAAGCTGCGTGCTGAAACTGTCCGGCAAGACGCTGGAGAAAGGCGAGTTCCGCGGCAGCGCGCGTGTCTTCGACTCCGAAGCGGACACGATGCGCGCGATCCGCGCCGGCGAGATCGCGCCCGGTACCGTTATCGTCGTGCGCAATGTAGGACCGGTCGGCGGGCCCGGAATGCCGGAAATGGTGATGCTGACCATTCAGCTGCAGGGGCGGGGCCTCGGCGAGGACGTGGCGCTGATCACCGACGGGCGCTTCTCCGGCGTTTCCCACGGCATCCTGATCGGCCACATCTCGCCCGAGGCGGCGCGCGGCGGCCCGATCGCAGCCGTCCGCGACGGCGACACCATCGTCATCGATCCGCGCGCACGCACGTTGACCCTCGACCTGCCGGCCGAGGCGATCGCCGCGCGCCTGCGTACCTGGCGGGCGCCCGACCCGGCGGGCCGGATCCGGCCGGGCTCGGTCCACGACAAGTATGTGCGGCTGGTATCATCCGCGCATTACGGCTGCGTGCTCTGACGGGTCCAGGCAAGCGCAGGCGGAGGGCTCAGCCCGAACCGGGTTCCGCCATCTTGCGGTGCTGTTCGGCGAGGACGCCGGCCGGGGTGACGTTGGCGAGGACGGTCTGCAGCTTGTTCTTCCAGCCGGTGACGACGTCGCCATCGCCGTTCATCATCGCCTCGAACCCGATGCGCGCCACCTCCGCCGGGTCGTCCTTTTCCTGCCGGCCCACCTTGGTGTCCGACATGTCCGCGCGGGCGAAGAACGCCGTCTCGGTCGCCCCCGGCATCAGACAGGTGACCGTTACCCCGCTGCCCTTCAGTTCGGCCCTGAGCGCGAGGGAGAAGCTGTCGATGAAGGCCTTCGTGCCGTTGTAGACCGCCTGATATGTCCCCGGGATGAACCCGGCGATCGAACCGGTGATCAGAATGCGGCCGGTGCCCCGTGCGCGCATGTCCTCTCCCACTTTGCGGATCAGATAGAGGGTGCCGGTGATGTTGGTATCGATCACATGCCGCACGGCGGCGAAGTCCTGATCCAGGAAGGCATGACCCAAACCATGTCCGGCATTGGCGAGAAGCGCGTCCACCGGCCGATCGCCGATGGCGGCGATCAGTCGGTCGACGCCCGGCAGGGTGGCAAGATCGGCCTCCACGGCCTCCACCGCCGCGCTCTCGCGCGTGAGGGCGGCCACCGCCTCCTCGCAGGGACGGTCCGCGGCGATGACCAGATCGTATCCTGCGCGGGCGCAACAGCGGGCGAGTTCCAGCCCGATTCCGCTCGATGCGCCCGTCACGACGGCGAGGCGTCTTTGCATGGTTCTCCTCCGTTCAGGGCGTGAGCACGACCTTGATGCAGCCGTCACGCTTGTCGCGGAACGTCTCGTAGAGGACCGGCCCGTCCTCGAGCGACGCGCGGTGCGTGACCACGAAGGACGGGTCGATTTCGCCCTTCTCGATCCGCTCCAGGAGGAGCGGCAGGTAGCGCTGCACGGGCGTCTGCGCCATGCGGAAGGTGAGGCCGCGATTGATCGCGGAGCCCATCGGGATCTTGTCGAGGAAGCCGCCATAGACGCCCACGACCGAGACGGTGCCGAAGTTGCGGCAGCAGTGGATCGCCTGCCGGAGCACATGCGGCCGGTCGGTGCCCATGAACGTCGCCACCTTGATCCGGTCTAGGATCGAATCGAAACTGGCCGTCGTGGCCGGTTCGGTACCCACCGCGTCGATGCAGGCATCCGCTCCGCGGCCGCGGGTCAGTTCCATCACGCGGTCGTAGACGTCCTCCTGCATGAAATCGAGTGTTTCCGCGCCGGCCGCTCTCGCCATCGCGAGCCGTTCCGGCACGGTGTCGATCGCCAGAACGCGTTCGGCTCCGAGCAGGAAGGCGCTGCGGATCGCGAACTGCCCCACCGGCCCGCATCCCCAGACGGCGATGGTCTCGCCCCCGGTGATGCCGCAGAACTCGGCGGCCATGTAGCCGGTCGGAAAGATGTCCGAGAGGAACAGCGCCTGTTCGTCGGAGAGACCGCGCGGCACCTTGAGCGGACCGACATCGGCATAGGGGACGCGCAGATACTCCGCCTGCCCGCCCGCGTAGCCGCCGAGCAGATGCGAGTAGCCGAACAGACCGGCCGGGGAATTGCCCCACAGCTTGGAGGCCTTCGCCCTGTCGGGATTGCTGCGCTCGCAGGCGGAGTGGAAGCCGCGGCGACAGAAGAAGCATTCCCCGCAGGCGATGGTGAAGGGCACGACCACCCGGTCGCCCACCTTCAGGTTCGTCACTCCCGGCCCCACTTCGACGACCTCGCCCATCGTCTCGTGGCCCAGCACATCCCCATGCTCCATCTCGGGAATGACTCCGTCGAAGATATGGAGGTCGGAGCCGCAGATTGCGCAGGCGGTCACCTTGATGATGGCGTCGCGCGGATCCTCGAGGCGAGGGTCCGGAACCCGCTCGCAACGGATGTCGCTCTTCCCGTGCCAGGTCAATGCGCGCATGGATGAAATCCCCAAGGGTACGGACGCCGGCGCGCGCCGGAGGGGGCGCGAGCGTGCCACCCGACAATCGTGGGGGTGGAGCCCCGTTCCTACGCTTCAGTTCCCGGGCCGCAGGCCGACCGATGGGCAGCGGCGCAAGACTGTTGCGCCACGATGGGCGATGACGGTCTCAGGAGAGCGGCAGGACGCTGCCAGCGGGTATGTTCTGCCCGCGGCGCAGCCTCAGGCCGCCGCGCCACACCTCATAGCGCGGCTCCTGCCGTCCGGCGGCGAAGGCTTCGGCGGCATCGCATGCCGCTCGGTCGTCGGCAGCCCGCAACTCATGGACATGGACGACCCGATCGCCCTCGTCCAACAGCCGGCATTGGTAGGGCGTGCCGGGGGCGGTCAAGCGGCGGCCGCCGACATCAGGAGGGCCTCTTCCGGCTGCAGCCGCGCGACGAGGCGCTCGCCACGCCTAATCTCGACGACGGCGCGCGGCGGCGCGAGGCCGGCCGCGATCCGAACCGCCTCGGAATCGCTCATGGCGAGGAGCTCCACCGGGGCCTCGAACCTGCCATTGAACAATTCGAGATAGACTTCGTACCGCATCACGTTCCCGCCGCGCTGATCCTGCCATGCCCAACGCGCCGGCCGTCCGGACGTTCCAACGCTGGGCCTGGAGTGTCCCGGGCTCGCCGCTGGAGGGCCCCGGGTTCGCCGTTGCGGGGCTGGCGCGGCAATCCGCGCGATCTCGCCCGGGAAGCCGATCCGAACCGGGCCCGGACCGCTGCACGGCGCGACTAGCCCGCTCTCACCGCGGCAGCGACCGCGCGGGAAACCGCGATGTTCCGCCTGAAGGCTTCGGCCGCCTCGGCTTCGGCGCGCTGTCGGTCGGCGAGACGGGAGCTGGCCGCGTCGAACCGCGCGCGATAGCCGCAGCGAAAGGCCTCGAGATCGGCGACGGCGGGGAAGTCATAGAAGTGAAGCGCATCCGGCCCCAGATCGAGCCGGCGGGATACGAGGCTGCGCAACGCCCGTCCGCCGTTCAGATCGCCGAGATAGCGAACATAGGCATGCGCCAGCAGTCCTTCAGGACCCGCATGCGCGACGTCCGCCACGGCCTCGACCCGCCGGGCGTAATCCTCTGCTTCCGGGAGGACGGGAATCCCGCCGCGCCAATCGGTGCCGTGCAGGGCCCGCAGATCCGCCGCCAGAGAGGCCGAGCGGAACACGGCCGGGTCGGCGATGCCGGAAAGGGCCGGATGAGCGCGCTGCGAGGTCAGCGCCGCTTCGATGGCTTCATACGCCGGCAGCAGATTGCGGAGAAACAGGGCATAGCCGGGCCGGTTGATCCTGCCCTGCAGGATATCGGCCACGATGCCGGTCGTCTCCGCCTCGCGGTGAAGGTCCGAGGTGTGCAAGCGGAGCCTGTCGGCCAAGCCGCCAGGACCCGCACCATCCGCCTCGCCACGATCGATACCGGACACCATGCCGCAGACTAGGTGACGGATCGGCAGAACGGCACCCGGATTCGAATACGAGCGCGATCTGGCAGCGGCTGCAGGCCCAGCGGAACCTCATGGGCCGGTCCGGGTGATTAGTCCTTCACCGGCCGCGCCGGCCATGGGAAGAGTTCGTCGATGTCGGCCTCGCTGAGGCCAGCCCGGCGGGCGATGGCGCGATCCTGGGCGATCTCGACGGCATCCGGTTCCTCCTTGCCGGCCAGGAACTCGGCATGCAGCGGCGCGTCGACTGTCTTGCCGTCCACGATCATGAAGAGTTCGCCGCCCCGCCGGCGGCTCTTCTTTCCGGGACGGGTCATGCCGGGATAAAATCTCCAAGCGATGACCTTCAGGCTGCAACAAGCGTGACGATTTTGCACAGCAGACTAAGGGCGATATCCAGGCGCGGCAGTGTTGTCGCCTGATTCCTGACTGAAAACCGTCAGGACCAAAACCTGAAACAAGTTGATGATGCCTGTGTGCCGCACGTCGCTATTTCATGTGCGGGGCACCTGTGCCTTTTCACGCAGCCAAGACGAAATCGAACTGTGCCGCCAACTGAACCCCGTTCGGGACCGGCGCAATGGTCAGTCGACGTCGGTCGCCGTAGAGGGCCGAAAAGGCGCGAAACAGCAGTCCATGCTCAGATTCATGACCATCAAGGTAGATCTGCGTTGTTAAAGCCTCGTGACCACCGACCCAAACCCGCGCATGGATATGCGGAGGGCGCCCGGTGTAGGGCACCGGAAGGATCGTACGCAGGGCATAGGCACCGTCATCGGCCACGGCCACGGCGCCGAAGCCTGCGAAGTTCGGATCGATCTGGGCGGTTCGATAGTCCATGCCATGGCGATAGATCCCCTGCGCGTCGGACTGCCAGAACACGATCTGCGCAACGCGGATTGGCTGGCTGTTCTGGTCGATGACACGCCCCGTCAGATCCATGATTTCCCCTTGCGCGGTCCCGTCACCGAACTGCGTGAAATCCGGCCGGACCGGCACATTGCCCACCGGATAGAAAGGCCCAGTGAACTGTCCCGGAGTCTTCGGCCGTTGGCCTCGGGCCAGTGCCGCGCTGGAAGCGAGACTGGTCACTAGGCCGGCAACGAGAGTTCTGCGATTCATGATCTGGCTCCTTCAGACGAAAACGGGCGCCCGCGTTGAGGCGCAGCCGAAGCCGATTCCTTCTTTGAATAGGGTCAGTGTGTCGTCCGGCACGACCAGTCCGAGGCACGGCGTGGACATGAGGCGTCAGGCATGGGATGGCCACAACGAAAGAGCGTGGTGAACGTTTCCAGACCAGCAAGCCCACCGAGAGCGTGCCTCCGGCGCCATGGCGACCGGCGTGTCGAGTTCCCAGTCCCAGTCGTAGACACGCCCGTCACTAGGGTGGTCGTTCGTGTTTTCAACTGCCCAGACCTGGGTGCGATTGCAGCCAGATCGACCGAGATTGCGGCGCCCAGGCGATGATCGGTGCTTAGCGCCTCGGGCGGGATCACGTGATCCGCGATGTCGCCCTGGACTGCCCTATACCGGCGCGCCACGATCCGGGTTATCGGATCCGGACCAGGAACTGCGATACCATCGGAGGGTACTCGGCCATCAGTGCCCCGAACTCAGGTCCCTGCGCGATAGCGGGGTTGGAAAGGACGGCCTGCACCACCTCGCGCGACTCATACAAGGTCATGCCGACGTAATACTTGCCGTCGATCGAGCGGTACTCGTATTCGGCGATCACCCCGGGTTGAGCAGTGAGTACATTGACAAAGGCCGCGCGCTTGGCGTCGAAGGCATCGAAGTCACGACCGCTGATATCGCGCACGGCGATCTCCAGCACTTGGCTTGGCTGGGCCATGTTGGCGACATCGATCGCGGGGGTATCGCGAAAGGGACGCAGCTTACCGGCATCTGCGATGTTCTGGATTGTACTGAGATAGGTCGTGACCGCCGCTGGCCTGTTGGCGCCGAAATACTTGGCCATAAGGGCGTCATGCGTCGCCTCGTTGTCGATCTGAACCATGCCGATGAACACCTTCCTTACCGGCATGCCCTGGGCGTCGATCGGGGCAAAGCCTGTGATCGACATGAACTCAGCACTGGCGATGATCCCCTTTTCGCCCGCCAAGAGTGCTCCGAATGGGCCAGCAGCGGCCTTCCACGCCACTTCATCGGGAACCGCACGGATGGCCAGTTCCAGGATATCGTCATCGGGGGTGGCGCTTTGCGCCTGTGGCATGCCGATCAAGGCCAGAATGGCGGCGGTTGCAAGCAGGGTCTTCTTCAACGGCTGATCCTCCCTGAGGGGTGGATCCAGGTTGCCGCATTCACGCAGAAACGATAATTACGGAACTATCAATCTTATTGTTTGAAAAATACGATGAATGACGCTGCAATTTTACGCCCGCTCGCCGTGTTCATTGCGGTGGCCGAACACGGATCATTTCGCCGCGCCGCCGAGGATCTGGGCCTGTCGGCGCCCCTGGTCAGCCAGATCGTAGCGGGGCTGGAGGAAAACCTGGGCCAACAGCTTCTCTACCGCACGACGCGAAAGGTGACGTTGACAAACGCTGGGACCCGGTTGGCCAGCGGCATAGGGCCGGCTTTCAGCGATATCGCGGCGCTTCTGGATGAGTTCCGGCAAGGCCGGTCACGCCCCCGCGGCCTCCTGCGCGTGACCGCCCCTACGATCCTTGCCCAATCCGCCTTTGCGCGGTTCCTGCATGCTTATCTGCTGGCAAACCCCGACCTGAGGGTCGACGTCGATCTGAGCGACGATCATCGCGATCCCTTGGCACACGGCCATGACATTGCCCTGCGCGTCACCCGCCCCGGTGCCGATGAAGATCGCATTCGCAAGCGTCTCTTCAAAACCGAGGTAATCCTCTGTGTAGGCCGCGACACACTGGTTTCAGGGCCCGCGTCGCTGAAGGGCCTCCTGTATCTGCGCCCGCCGGAGCTTCCGGCGGAACTGGTCTTTCGGAATGGTGAAGAGGTGCTGCGCGTGACGCCTTCGCGGCAGATGGTTGTCAATCATGCGGGCCTTATGCGTGAGATGCTCCGCTTCACCGGCTTCGCGATCTTTCCGGTCTTTTCGGTGGCAGATGCCCTGGCCCGCGGCGATCTTGTACAGATCCTACCGGACTGCGATTTTGGCCCCGTCGAGGTTCAGGCTCTCTATACCGCGCGCCGTGCGCGGCTAAGCAACGCCAAACACTTCGCCGACGCCTTGGTCGGATTCTTCAAGGGCCTTTGAGTCAAAGCAGTTGGAGCATCGGCCTTCCGTCCTCCCGGCGTCCCGGGCGGCGCTGAGGATGATTGGATTGGGCTCGACCTGGGGCGCGATCATTGAACCACCGCGGCACCGGAAGCTCGTCGCGCTCGTCGTCGACTGGCGCGAGCAGGCCGGGGTGACCCAGACCGAGCTCGCCGGCAGGTTGGGCTGAGCACAGTCGGTCATCGCCAAGATCAAGACCGGCGAGCGGCGTCTCGATGTCGTGGAAGACCTCGCCCTCGCCGAGGTCCTCGGCGCCGATGCCGCCGCGGGCATCACCCTGATCGGGCGGGCCAGGGCCGGGTAAGGGCCTCGGGCCGGCGGACATCCCTTCAATCCACCACGACTCCGCGCTATCCTCGACCCCGGCAGGCACCATGGAGGGTCGAAGCCACCCTTGAGCAATCGGGCTCGGGGATGTGGGACCCTTCCTCGACCGCGGTCTTGCGTCTCCAGCCCCCGGAGGTGGAGACGGACCGGTGCCGATCGACAGGAACAGGGCAGGCGGGACAGGCGGCAGGCGTGCGGCGATCTATGCGCGCTATTCGAGCGAGAACGAGCGCGAGGCCTCGATCGAGGACCAGGTCCGGCTCTGCCGCGAGCGGGCGGAGCGCGAAGGCTGGGAGGTCACCGGCGTCTACAGCGACTCCGCGATCAGCGGGACGACCGACCGGCGGCCGGGGTTCCAGGCCCTGATCGCGGAGTTGGGCCGCATCGACATCATCATCGCCGAGGCGCTCGACCGGATCTCGCGCGACCAGGAGCATGTCGCCGGTTTCCACAAGAAGGTCAGTTTCGCGGGCGCGCGCCTGATCACGCTGGCCGAGGGCGAGATCAGCGAACTGCTTGTCGGGCTGAAGGGCACGATGAATGCGGTCTTCATCAAGGACCTGGCGGCGAAGACGCACCGGGGCCAGCGCGGGCGGGTCGAGGCCGGCCGGTCGGCCGGTGGACGGGCCTATGGCTACCGCCCGACCGTCGAATACGACGCCCAGGGCGAACGCGTGCGCGGAGGGCTGGCGATCAAGCCCGCCGAGGCGGCGATCGTGAACCGGATATTCCGCGACTTCGTGGCGGGCCATTCGCCCAAGGCCATCGCCCGGCGCCTGAACGCGGAGGCGATTCCCGGCCCTTCGGGCGGCCCCTGGCAGGACACCACCATCCGGGGCCACGCGGAACGGCTGACCGGCATCCTGAGGAACCCGCTCTATGACGGCCGTGCTGCGTGGAACCGGCTAGATTATGCCCGGGATCCGATGACGGGGCGTCGGGTATCGCGCCCGAACCCGCCCGAGCTGTGGACCTGGAAGGATCGCCCCGAGCTCCGGATCGTCGAGGCCGAACTCTGGCAGCAGGCGCAGGCGGCGCTCGGGGCAGTCCGGAACTCCGATCGCTCGCGCAGGATCCGCGAGACGCGGTTCTGGGAGCACCGCCGGCCGCGCCATCTGCTGATCGGCAAGCTCTTCTGCGCCGCCTGCGGCTCAGCCTACAAGTCGGTGGGCAAGGACTACCTCGCTTGCGGAACGGCAAACGCCCGGGGTGCCTGCACGAACCGGCGCTCGATCCGTCGGGCCGACCTCGAGGCCCTCATCCTAGGCGCGGTCCGCCACAACCTGATGCAGCCCGACTGCGTGAAGGCCTTCCAGGAAGCCTATGTGGAAGAGGTCAACCGGCAGCGCCGGGAGGCCTCGGCGGGACGCGATGGGATGGAGAAGGAGCTGGCCCAGGTCAGCCGCAAGCTCGGCCGGCTGATCGACGCCATCGCGCAAGGGATTCGAGGTGCCGGTCTACAGCAGAAGCTCGACGAGCTGGAGGACCGCAAGGCTGCGCTCGAAGCCGCCCTCGCCGCCCCACCGCCGACCCCTGTCCGGCTGCACCCGAACCTGGCTGAGGTCTATCGCGAGCAGGTGGCGAACCTGCACGCGGCCCTGGCCGACCCGGCGCTGGCGGTTGGAGGCGATCGGGCTGCTGCGGGAACTCGTCGACCGGGTCAGCATCGCCCCCGGCGATCCGCCGGTGGTCGAGCTCCACGGGCGTCTGGCCGAGATGGTGCGCCTGGCGGCCGGCGAGGACGCGGGCACGCGCGTGGCCGCGCTCCTCTCGGGCGCGGTCTCGGACGATCTGAGGCGTTCGGTCAAAGTGGTTGCGGGGAGCCGCAACTGGCTGGATTTCTTCAAGGCCAAAATTTGAGCCGCTTCGATTTGCGGAACAACCTGCCGTCTCAAAATTACAGCCCGCCAAAAAAGGGCTTGCTCCCCGATCTAGTACAAAGCTATGCTTTGAGCACGCGTTGCCAGATATCTTCTAAGAATATCGTCTCGTTTGCTATGCTCTGAAGATCAGCTGAAATTGACCCGCGAAATCCAGTCAAGTATATTTCTTTGGACAGATCGTCTTTTACATAATTCATTGCATCCTCAAAATCCCCATCGCCTGTTGATATGAATATTCTCTCATATTTATTCTGGTGTGCCAACTTCAACATCAAAGTAGCAATCCCCACATCCACTCCCTTTTGCACAGCGCGCTGATGAGTCTGTTGGCAGTTTGGACATTCGAACTGCACATCCTTTAGACCGTACAGATGAACTCGAAACCTCGGTCCGGTGGGCGGCGCTGTCTTCAACCACGTATGAAATCCGTCCTGAGCGTCTACAGGAGGGTTTGCTATCGAGTTGAGGTAATAGCACTCGAAAAATGGATACCCATTTATTTCTTCAAGGCAACGCTTCAGCTTTAGGTAGTCAAAGCGGCCATACCTCTGACTAGCCTTGAGAAGGTATGCCGCATCAATCAGCCATACAGTCCTCATAATAGGCCCCTATCGGACGCGATTAACTGACCAACAATTACATGATCGCCTCAACTCGCGGATCAGCGTACCTCTCCACTTCGGTTAGCGTAATCATAGGCCCAACAGAGCGTGTTCACGAGCTCTACCTGCTCTATCCTGGCGCAGGGAACCTCAAGGAGCCGCGGGGACGCAACAATCACAGCAAGGCATCGTGCCCGCGAGATCGCAACGTTCAGTCGGTTTCGGCTGAAAAGAAATTCCATGTTTCTTGGCATGTCGTCACCCGAGGACGTCGCCATGGAGATCAGTACCACGGGGGCTTCCTGCCCTTGAAATTTGTCGACCGTGCCTACGCGAGCACCCTCGGGCAGGACACTGCGCAGGGCATTGACCTGCATATTGTACGGGGACACTACGAGGATATCGTCGCCGCAGATGGGGTGAGCCTTGCCATCTCGATCAACCCATTGCTGCCCGAGCAAACTTCCATACATCTGCGCCAGCCGCGCCGCCTCTTCCGGGCTTTTCTGAGAGTTTCCGTCGTGCGGAACAGCGACGAACCGCAGTCCAGCGGGCGCCAGCGCCCGATCTGCCTCCGATCCTAGTACAAGTCGCTGCTTCTCGTTGCCCGACGCTGCCTTGAGGCGGCTGTCATAGACAGCATCCGAGATAAAGCCGCACACGTCGGGGTGCATTCGTCGGGTCGTAGCAAGGAAGATGCCTCGCTCTGCAGGCACGGTCGGGAAATCACCCAACAAGTGCTCCAAAGCCGAGAGGCCGGATGAACCGGGGTGGACGCCCTGGATAGGTTGCGCCAGTTGCATCTGGTCACCCACGAGCACGATGTTCTTTGCGCACAGACCCATCGCGACGACGTTCGCCAGGCTGACCTGCCCGGCTTCGTCGATAAAGAGATAGTCGAGTTCCTGATCCATATCCTCGCGGGCGAAGAGCCACGCCGTTCCCGCCACCAGCTGATAGCCGTCGTCGCAGGCGATGGCGTTGTCCGTAGTGTCCTCTATCCAATCACCATTGAAGAACTGCTCCTCGGAAGAGGACTTCTTGACACCCTGAAACGCAACGCCTCGTTCCTTTGCCACCTTCTCAACGCCTGCAAGTAGGTTGTTGATGGCCTTATGCGACAGCGACGACACCCCGACCCGGTGCCCGCGTCGCAGGAGCTCCACGATGGCATGGGAGGATGTATAGGTCTTGCCGGTTCCGGGCGGTCCCTGGATGAGCATGTAGCTATGCTGCATTCGGCCGAGCGCGTCGATAGCTGCGGCCAACTGATCCGCCCCCTTCTCGGTGATGATCGGGAGGCCAGCGGTCAGGCCGGATACGCTGGGAAGCTCTTTCCTCAAGATCGCTGTGACGGCGTGATAGCCACCGGTCCCCTCGATGAGGGCGTTGGCGTAGCGGTAGACAGCAGCCCGGAGAACTGCATCACCGAGCGGCCCCTCGGGAATCAGGGAGAGGCTGTCTGGCAACTCTCTTTTCGGACCAATCTTCAACGCGATCGTATTCGTCACGTCATCCACATCGACGACTTCACCAGCCGGCTTCCCATCGCCGGCTCGCAAGGGTGTGTCACCCTTTCGCATCTTGAAATCCTGCGGCGGGAACCGGAAGTGATGCACCGTCGAGCGCTTTACCTGTTCGACAGCGCGTGTCGGGTCACGGCTCAGCCCGCCGATACATTCCGCATCATCGACGAGCTCTTCCTCCGATAGCTCAAGCCGCTTGAACATCGCCCACCAAGCGGGCTTTGCCTCGCGACGATGGAATTCGAGCAGGTGCGCGACGAGCTCTCGCCAAGGCCGTTCGTCGGCGTGCACGCCGTGGGTGAGCGCAGCGATAGCTGCTGTCGCTCTCAGCTCGGCCTCAATGCGCCTATCCTCGCGCTCCTTGGCCTTGAGGTCCTCGGGTTCAAGTGCTGGTCCCGCGTACCATGTCGCGTCTGCGGGCCGCAGCGACAGCAGCCAGTCACGGCACATCCGGGTCGAACGGCAGTCGGTCTCGTTGTAGCGCTCGATCTCCTCCAGAAGGGCGGGCTGCCGAAGGCGTCGCCAACGCTCATAGTTGACGATGCTGTCACCTGCTGAAGTTACCTCCCCCGATCGTTTCTCCTGGAGATAGAAGGTTTCAAGGTTCTTGATCGAGTAGGCAGGCTCGGAGACACGAATACCCTCACGTACCACCCTATAGAGATCAACCAGCTTCCGACGCCGAAGCAGATCATCGATCTCTCCTTCCCGCGTCCCGTGATACATCGCAAGCCGCTTCAGAGCTGTCTCCTCATAGGCGGCATAGTGGTAGATGTAGGCATCCGGGTGCCTACGGAGGCGGTCCACAATGAAATCAATCGCCTGCTCGAAGGCGACTTTCTCCTCGGCCCGGTCATGTGCCCAGAAGGCCGTGAAATCTACCTTCTTGCCCGCCTCCTCATGCGCGAATCCGAACAGGTATTCGAGCCCGCCCTCTTCGTAGAGTGGGTCGCCTTCCATATCGAAGAACAGGTCGCCGGGGCTGGCCGGCGGAAGACGGTCAAAGCCCTTCCCGGGAACGCGCGGCAGGATCTCGTGGCGGTTCTTCCCATCGCTCCGCTTCGCGACCTGAAGAGCTGCCTGGGAACGGGAGTGTTGATTTCCACTGAGAGTTGACCCGGCAGGCACGGATTTTTCCATCGAGAAGTGACCCATGTTTTCACCACGTCTCACGCGGCATCGCGGGGGACAGCGGAGTGATCGACATGGAGTTATTGAGCGTCATCCGACGCTGGCATTACCGGGATCACCTCTCGATCCGGGATATCTCCCGCCGCACCGGCCTTTCGAGGAACACCGTGCGCAAGTACCTGCGGGCGGACAGCGTCGAACCCCGGTTTCATCTTCCCGAGCGGTCGAGCAAACTCGATCCCTATGCCGATAAGCTCGCAGCGATGCTGCGGGTCGAGAGCGGCAAGTCGCGCAAGCACAAGCGTACGATCAAACAGCTGCACGCTGATCTGGTGACCCTCGGCTATGAGGGGTCGTACAATCGGGTCGCGGCCTTTGCCCGGGACTGGAAGGCTGCCCGGTTGCGTGAGCAACAGACCAGCGGCCGCGGTACTTTCGTGCCGCTGGCCTTTGTGCCGGGCGAGGCGTTCCAATTCGACTGGTCGGAGGATTGGGCGATCATTGCCGGCGAGCGCACCAAGCTCCAGGTCGCCCATGTCAAGCTGTCCTACAGTCGGGCCTTCACGCTTCGAGCCTACCTGCTCCAGACCCACGAGATGCTGTTTGATGCCCATAACCACGCCTTCCGGGTGTTGGGCGGCGTGCCACGGCGGGGCATCTACGACAACATGAAGACGGCCGTCGACAAGGTCGGCCGCGGCAAGGAACGCCAGGTCAACATCCGCTTCTCGGCCATGGTGAGCCACTTCCTGTTCGAGGCGGAGTTCTGCAACCCCGCTTCCGGCTGGGAGAAAGGGCAGATTGAGAAGAACGTACAGGATGCCCGTCATCGGCTCTGGCAACCCCTGCCGAACGTTCCCTCCCTGGAAGCTCTGAACGACTGGTTGGAGACCCGGTGCCGGGAGTTGTGGTCACAGACCGGGCACGGCTCGCAGCCCGGCTCGATCGCCGATGTCTGGAGCGAGGAGATCCGGCACCTGATGGCGGTGCCGCGGCCGTTCGACGGCTTCGTCGAGCACGCCAAACGCGTTTCCCCGACCTGCCTCGTTCATCTGGAGCGCAATCGCTACAGCGTGCCGGCCTCCTTCGCCAACCGTCCGGTGAGCCTGCGGGTCTATCCCGACCGGATCGTCCTCGTCGCTGAAGGGCAAGCAATCTGCGAGCATCGCCGAGTGTTCGCTCGCTCTCATGATCGTCTGAGCCGGACCGTCTATGACTGGCGGCATTATCTGGCCGTCGTCCAGCGCAAGCCCGGTGCCCTGCGCAACGGCGCGCCGTTCGCTGAGATGCCGCCCGCGTTTCGATCCCTGCAGCAGCACTTGCTCAAGCGGCCAGGCGGTGACCGCGAGATGGTCGAGATTCTGTCCTTGGTCCTCCAGCACGATGAGCAGGTCGTGCTCACGGCCGTAGAGCTCGCCCTTCAGGCCGGCGTGCCGACCAAGACCCACATCATCAACCTGCTGCACCGGCTGATCGACGGTACGCCGCTGAGCACGCCAACGATCCCGGCTCCCCCCGCCCTCACGCTGACCACTGAGCCTCAGGCCAACGTCGAGCGCTATGACGCCCTGCGCCGAGCCAGGGAGGCGCGCCATGCGTCATAATCCAGCCAGTGGAGCCATCGTCATCATGCTGCGCAGCCTCAAGATGCATGGCATGGCCCAGGCCATCACGGAGCTAACGGAACAGGGATCACCGGCCTTCGAGACCGCCATGCCGATCCTCGCACAACTCTTGAAGGCCGAGACCGCCGAACGGGAGGTGCGATCGACCACCTACCAGCTCAAGACCGCGCGCTTCCCGGCCTATCGCGACCTCGCCGGCTTCGACTTCGCCAGTAGCGAGGTCAACGAGGCGCTCGTCCGCCAGCTCCATCGCTGCGAGTTCCTCGACGACGCACACAACGTCGTCCTGATCGGCGGTCCGGGTACCGGCAAAACCCACATCGCCACGGCTCTCGGAGTCCACGCCATCGAGCATCATCACAAGCGGGTCCGCTTCTTCTCCACCGTCGAGCTCGTCAACGCCCTCGAACAGGAAAAGGCCCAGGGCAAAGCTGGACAGATCGCCGGCCGCCTCGTCCACACCGATCTCGTCATCCTCGATGAACTCGGCTATCTGCCGTTCAGCGCCTCCGGCGGCGCCTTGCTCTTCCACCTGCTGAGCAAGCTCTATGAGCGCACCAGCGTCATCATCACCACCAATCTCAGCTTCTCCGAATGGGCCACGGTCTTCGGCGATGCCAAGATGACCACGGCCTTGCTCGACCGGCTCACGCACCACTGCCATATCCTGGAGACCGGAAACGACAGCTTCCGCTTCAGAGCCAGCTCGACCAAACCACCCAAACCCTCAAAGGAGAAGCCCCGAAACTTGACCGCAACCTGACCCAAGACCACCATCACCCCGGGTCACTTCTCAGTGGAAATCCAGGGTCACTTCTCGCCGGAAATCAACAGAAGGGCCGCCCTGCGGTCTTTTTCCACGGTCGAATGGTGGTCCGGCATCCCGGAGTGCCCGGTCGTAGCAGTGTTCGATCGCAGGTCCGCGGAACCGTAAAGCGCGTCATACGCAGCCTCGTCCAAGCTCTGCGTCGGCGCATCGACGACAACGCGGCCACGCGCAAGACCGATGACGCGATCGGTGAATGTGCGAGCATAGCCGACCTGATGCAGGCTGCAGATCACGGCAACGCCTTCGTCCCGCGCGATGTCCTTGAGAAGTTGCATGACCCCGGCGGCCGAACTGGGGTCGAGACTTGCAACCGGCTCGTCGGCGACGATCAACCGTGGCTCCTGGGCGAGCGCGCGCGCGATCGCGACCCGCTGCTGCTGCCCGCCGGAGAGCGTGTCGGCGCGCTGGAGCGCGTGATCGAGCATGCCGACACGCTCCAGGCATTCGAACGCCCTGAGCTTGTCCGCGCGCTCGAAGCGGCGGAATACGCCGCGCCAGGTCGGTAAATAACCGAGCCGCCCGGCCAGCACGTTGTCGAGAGCCGTGAGCCGGCGCACCAGATTGAATTGCTGGAAGACGACCGCGATTTGTCGCAGCTCGCGGGGCGTCAGCCGCTCGATCTCGGTGCCGCCGAAGCGAATGCGCCCCGCGTCCGATTTGGCCGAACCGGTGATACAGCGAAACAGCGTGGTTTTACCGGCGCCGCTCGGTCCCAGAACCGCAACGAATTCATGCTCCATCAACGAAAAGCTCACATTCTCCACCGCCGACCGCGCCCCGAAGCTCTTCGAGAAGTCCTCGACGGTGAGCACCGGCGGCTTGCCGACAATGTCCGGCTGCGAGCCTAACGTGCGCCCATTGGCAGATGTCGTGTCCACGGCGTCACCCATTGGTCAAACAAGCCTCTTGCGCAGCCACCCCGACAGCCAGTCCAGCGCTGTCACGACAATGAGGATGACGGCTATGATTGTGAAAAGCCGGGAGAAGTCGAGAAGGTCCATGCTGTTCTTCAGCTCCTGGCCGATGCCGCCTGCGCCGACGACGCCCAACACAGTGGAGGCGCGGACGTTGAACTCCAGCCAGAACAGCGAGGTTGAGAGTAGAAGCGGCAGAATATCCGGCAGGAGCCCGTATGTGAGTGCGGTAAGTCGCCCCGCACCGGTTGCGCGGATCGCATTGTGAGGACCGAGGTCCGCGCTTTCGATCTGATCGGCGAAGAACTTGGCGGCCGTGCCGGCCGTGTGGAGGGTTATGCCGAGCACACCTGCTAACGGCCCGAGCCCGACCGCGGCCACGAACAACAGCGCAAACACGAAGGAATCGATTCCACGCAGCGCGTTCAGAAACCACCTCGTCGGGAAATACAGCAACGGAAAGGGCGTGATATTGCGGCTTGCCAGGATCGCAAAAGGCAACCCGATCAGCGTGGCGAGCGTTGTGCCAATCGCGGCCATGGCGACCGTTTCCGCCGTTCGCCAAAGGAACACCGGCAGTTCCTCGAACTTCGGCGGCCAGGCTCGCGACAGCCAATCCCAAAGTCTTGGGAGACCCGTGGCGAGCTTGCCGAGGTCCAGCTGCGCGAGTTCGGCGGCGACCAGATAGAAAGCAACGATAATCGCTACGAGCAACCAGCCTTTTACTCGCGCAACGCTGAATGTGCGTTGCGCAGCTTCGAGCTTGGCAAGGGCTTCTGCAGCGGATTTCATCCCGCCGTGACCAGCGATCGAGCCCTCGAGGAGACGTCTCGCTTCCGTAGCGTTCATCTCACACCTTTGCCTTGATCTTGCCGACGGAGATGCCGGCATTCTCGATCGACCTGTAGGAGGCATGGGTCGCCGCGACAAAGCCGGTGTACCGGTTCGGCAGCAGCAACTTTGCCTGCTCGACCGTGATCGCGGTCAGGATGGCCTGCACCTTGCTCGACATCTCGGCGGAAGCGTTGGCGGGTACCGCGATGGCATCGTTGGGCAGCGGGTCTGATGTCCAGATGATCTTGTTTGAGTCCTCCTTGACCCGGCCGGATGCGATCATGGCATTACGGTTGCGATCGAAGTCGGTAGCCATGTCAACCTGGCCAGACGAGACGGCGATTTCGTTGGCCCCGTGTGTTGCCCCTTCACTGTATTTCCAGAAGGTCTTGGGATCGATTTTCCAGACCTCCTTTGCGTAAAAGGTCGGGATCAACCAGCCGGATGTGGAACCGACATCGGCAAAGGAAATCGATTTGCCTTTCGTATCATCGGGGAATTTTGTCACCTTGAGATCGGGCCGCGCAATGATGATGGCCTGATAAGTCGGCTTTTCATCGTACTTGACGGTGGCGATCGCCCGACAACCGGTCGCGTTGTTGGCGATGATGTAGCCCCACGGCCCCATCCATGCCAGATCGAGCTGCCCGCCACCCATGGCAACTGCCATTCCCGCCCAATCGGTGGTCGCCGACAGCTCGAAATCTGCACCGAGCTCTTTTGCAATATGGGCAAATACCGGCCCGAACGCCTTCTTCGTGTCCTCGGGGTTGGGCAGAAGCGGTCCCACCGCGAATCGAAGTTTCTTGGTCTGCGCGATGGCTGGCCGAAAAACTGAAGTGGCCGCCGCCGCCGCCGCGGTGGTCGCCAGGAACTTGCGTCTGTTAATGCTCATAACGTCTCCACACATTGCTAGATCGAACAGGGACTGACTTAAGGGTCAGTAGATTGATGCCTTCGCTCGCGAACCCGATGTACAGCGCTCCGCCGCCGACCAGCGCCGCACGGACCGGGTTTCGTTCATCGATGCCGTTTCTGGAAACGGGGCGGACGCACACAGATCGGCCAGAATCAAACGTGCGCCGTCGCACCCAATGATCGCGAGCTCAATTCACCTCGGCGGGACGATCGTAAAGCAAGCGCCGCGCCCGCTTCTGGTTGTCGAACAGGCTGAACCGTTCTTGCGCTTCGGGCGGCATCGGAAAGGGCACGGGGCACGGCAGTGCGACCATCCTCGGGTTGCGGGTAGATCGTCCGCAAACCATGTCCGCTTCATACTGGTCCCAGTTCCTCACGCCCAACAGCGGCCACGCGTCAGCAGCGGCATATCCAATCAACAACAACCGGCGGGCCTGGGCGGACATGTTCGGTCCGGAGGCGTGCATGGTGCGGACATGGTGGAACGACACGGTCCCTGCGGGACCAACGCATTCCTCGGCGCCGGTGGCGTTCACGGGATCGGCATCCAGGTCGACCGCGCTGCAGAAGTACCCGGTATCGGGGTTGTGGTGATCGTAGATCTTGCCCTGGTGCGAGCCTGGCAGGCACAGCAGGGGCCCGTTAACACTGGTGATATCGTCCAGGAACACGCCTACCGTCAGGAACGCGTCGTTGGTGTGCGGATAAAAGCACCAATCCTGGTGCCACTCGACGGGCGAACCGATCCGGCCCGGCTTCAGGTTGATTTTGGAGTTGTGCACTCGAACGTCCGGGCCGATCAGCTTCTGCAGACTATCGATAAGGGCGGGATGTCGTACGAACTCCCTGAAGAAGTCGAAGTGCCTGTGTGGCATCTCGATGCGGCGAACGGCGGGTTGTTCCGGAGCGTGGGACGGCTCGAGCTCGAAGGTCGGCGTCGGGCTTGTCAGCGCTGACGCTTCGACGATCAACTCGTCAGTGACACGCCGCAGCTCGCCGATCTCCTGTTCGGTAAAGAGCCCCTCGGCGACGGCAAAACCTTTGGTCTGATATTCGGCGACGTGACGATCCGTCAGCATGCTCTGCTCTTTCCTGGTGACGGGCGCCGCAATCAGGGACGCCGCGCCGTAGTGGTGCATCGATTGAATATTTGCATCACTATGGGCGACATATGACGTCCGTTTATCAGGCTCGTGAAACTTCAATGACAGCACTTAAACTCAGCTCTACCTCCTCGCGTAGCTGCGATGGAGAAATTTCACCCAGAGCCGCCTGATCATGACGGCCCGGTCCCAATTCTACACCACCTTGACGGATGCTATCCCATATTCGGCCAGATAAACCGGCCCTTCTCCAGCCGCCGGGTAAAAAGGCAGGCGCCCAGACCATCATGCCAGATGATCTTCAAAATATCCGATCTGCGGCCCCTGAAGACGAAGAGATGCCCTGACAACGGATCATGCTGCAGAACCTCCTGCACCCGAAGCGCCAAGGAGGGAAAGCCACAGCGCATGTCCGTATATCCGCGCCTTCCTGGCGGGCACCCTTGATCCCGAATATTCCCGTCAGCTGACCGAGCAACTACGACAGGCAGGCGTCCCGGTTTGACCATGCCGTCGCTGGCAATTAATCTGAGCACGTGGCGGATGTTTGCAAGCAGACCCGGATGTTTGCGAGCACATTGGCAAAGAGCGTGAGCACGACGCCCGCTCCATTGTCAGATAATTCGAGCAGAAAATGCCGATGTTTGCGAGCAGAGGCGCTTATGTTGGCAAGCCGCTACACGTAGGGCTCCATTCGGGACGCGACGAGCTCGCCGAAGAAATCCGGCTCGAAGAAGCCGATGACCTTTCCGCGCTTGTCGAGGACGACGACAGCTTCCAGACGACCGCACAGGAGCGAGCTGTAGATCGCCTTTGGGATGAGTACCGCCTGCTTCGCAAAATTGTCGGACGCTACCGCCGGCAGAAGATCCTCGCGCAGAACGTAGTATGGCCTGCAGGTGGCGAAGGTAGCGTCGCGCATGTAGTTCGGATCGTCGGCGAGTTTGTCGACGACGGCCACCTCCTCGGCGCTGAGTAACTTGGTGGCCGGCATGCGTGAAAGCTCCGCGTACTTCGCCGTAATGCCGAAGCCGGAGAAATCCGTCACCAGTCCGGATATCACGAAAAACGCGACGATCGGCGCGACGATCAGCGATCCGCTCACCACGGCCGTTACCGATGGCAGCACCTTGGTCGCAATCGACGTGAGCGCGACGCCCACAGCCAGCAGACCGATGCAGAAGGTGACCTTGCCGACGAGCCCGATGTCGAGATCCATGGCTCCCCCTCAGCCGACAACTTCAGCAAGCGGGCATGTTGGGTGTTCAACTTCATAATGCCCTCATAAACTGTATATCGCCGCACGGTACAAACAAAGGACTCGAATTATACGATCGATACTGTTATAAGTTGTACCAACGCTGTGTTCATCGGTGGGGCATGGACGAGAAGCGCGCCGGCCGGGGGGCCAAGTTGGCATTTTGCTGTCAAACGACTGCGTTGTTTGCGCCGTCGGCGGCATTTCTTCTGTTTCTCCTTGCCGTGTCAGTCGTATCCGCGGCGCACGCCAAGGGCGAACAGACGTGTGACGCCAAGATCAAAGACCCGGTCACCAGGCGAGATACAACGCTCCGCGCTTTCCACAATCCCGGGCTCGCCGCAGTGACGGATCATGAGGTCTGCTTCGAGGGTTACCTCAGCAACTTCGATGGCGACGACGACGATGACGGCGACGGCGAATCTGACCTCCTCGGTGTGCCGCACTTTGTGGTGCACCGGGTTGATCGTGCGAAGGTCGCTGTAGAGTCCGGTGCCCGTCCGCGCCCCTGGTTCACGGTCGATGAACTCGCCGATCAAGGGATTGCGCCGACCGACGCGAGCTATGTTTTTTCACAGAAGTGGCGTCAGCGACACCCGGACTGGTACGAGCGTGGTCACCTTGCACAGAAATACCTGCTCGAACGAATCAGTGCGGACGCGGCCTGGTACTCCCACAACATCGCAAACGCCGTTCCCCAGCGAGGCCGCTTCAACAAGATGGCCTGGCTCGATCTGGAGTGCCGGACGGGCGCGTGGGCCAATCGCGGCAAGCCGATCTGGGTGATCGCAGGACCTATATTTTCCTCAGGGGCACCGACCGCCTGGTTGCGTGAGCCCCGGCGCCCGGCGATGCCCGTCGCCATCCCCGATGCTCTCTTCAAGATCATCGTCCGGCAGACCGGAGATGGATACGAGACGCTCGCGTTCGAAATGCCCCAGCAAAACGACGCCTACAAAAAGAAGGGTAGCTGGAACCTGGTCGACTGGACGACGACCATTGAGCGGATCGAGGCCAGGACGGGCCAGCGCTTCTTTCCGGATCTCCCCGCGAACGCCGCGTTCAAGAAAAAGCGGGCGACCTCCCTATGGCCTCATCAGAAAGCCTCCTTCGATCCCGGCTGCAAGAACTTCGCGAGCAACTCGCCATGACCGAGCCCAAGAGAACATGGTTTCAGCGCCTGATTCCCCAAGGCGCTACACCATCGGAGAGCGATCCTCAGAAGCTCGCCAAGGACGCCCTCTACGTCCTGAACACCATTTCACGCGGCGAAGTGCCGATCGCGACAGACGCGACCGTCAACGAAGATGACGCCATTCTGATTCACCAGGTGGCGGCAAAGGCTGAAAAGTCCCTGGAGATCTCTCCGGAGGAGGGCGCAAGAGTCGCACTTGCGCTGGGCCGGCTCCTAAGAATAATCACGCCGGCTACCGTCCTATCACTGCGCGATACGGACCCCGCCGAACGACGGATCTTCTTCCTCTTTCCGGTGCCCACCTATCTCGCCAATCACCTGTCGATCGGGCTGGTCATCACCACCCTCGTGTCTGTGCTGATCGCGGTGACCGGCGAATTCTGGGTGCGGTATTTCGGGGAGCCGCTCGATCAAACGGACGGCATCTTCAACAACATAGGGCTCGTCCTGAGCATCCTTACCCCGTTCACCTATGGCGCCATGGGCGCATGCGTCTACCTGCTGAGAAGTTTGCACAAGTACATCATTGAGCGGACGTTCGATCGCCGACGGCGCCCTGAGTATGTCAACCGGGTCCTGCTTGGCAGTGTCAGCGGCGGAGCGATGGTCTTGCTTATCGATCAGGTGACGACCGACACCGGCGACGTGATCGAGTTCAGTTCAGCAGTGCTTGGATTCCTCGCTGGGTACAACATCGACCTGCTGTTTAGCGCCATTGAGCGCATTTCCGAGGCGCTGCTCCCCAAAGTCGGCATCGAGACGGTCCGTCGTCGCGACGCCCGCCCCGATGGAACGCCGCCTACGCTTCCGCCCTTGGAGAGGCTGCTCGATCGCCTCGCAGTCGCAAAATCGGAAGAAGAGAAGACGCTTCTCAAAGAACTGATCGAAGCGGCGAAAGCCCGAGCGCTAGCAAAGCCGGCGGGCTGAGCGCCAGGGCTCAAAGGGGGGGAACGCACATGACAGCGCACCTTACATTCGTGGCCGCGGCGACGCTATTCATGGGCGGCTGCGCCAATCTCGTCACGGTCGACCGCCAGACGAAGCTGCCCTTTGACGGCAACTCCGAAGGCATTGCCATTCATCTGGATGCGAAGCAGCGGGTCGCCTTCGCCAAGCAGTTCGGGGTGGTCTGCGCCGAACCGAGCCCGGACGCCCTCTCTACGATCGCGGCATCCTTCGGTGCTGGCGTGTCAATTCCAAGCCAAGGCGCTGCAACCATCGCGAACTCGCTCACTGAGGCAGGATCGAATATCGGATTGCGCACGCAATCGATCACGCTAATGCGTGACACGCTCTATCGCATTTGCGAACTCTATTACGGGCGTGCTCTCAACGGCGTCCAGGTCATGCATCTGCTGGGTCGGAGCCAGGACCTGACGGCTGCGGTTCTGGCCATCGAACAACTCACCGGAACGGTCGCTGCACGCCAAGTCGTTCTCGGGGGCTCGTCGGCGGCGAGCGCAGCCAGTTCCGTTTCACATACGGAGGCGCTTGTCGAAGCCGCCAAGGAGAATGAGAAGCAGAAGAACGAGGAGCTTGAGAAGGCCAAAGGCGAGCAAACCAAGCAACAGCAGGCCCACGATAAGGCGAAAGCCGATTTTGAAGCCGACCCCGACAATGAGGGGAAGAAAGCGGCCCTTAGCGAAGCTGCGACCAAGCTGGACGCGGCGAAGAGCGACGTGGCCGTGAAAAAGGCCGTCGCTGACGAAGCGAAGAAGACGCGGGAAGCGTTGGAGAAGGCGCGCTCGGCGGCCCTGACCCAAGCTGCGGCAATGAGCACGACACAAGGCTCGTTCGCACCGCCGGTCATTGTGCCTGACCGTGTTCAACTCACCGAGCAGACCGTGACGCCGATCGCTCAGGCGGTGACGCACATCGTAGACTCGGTCGTGAAGAAGGATAACACGACGGACTCCTGCCTGGCGATGATGACCGACGTTTCTCCAATTCTTCGCGCGCAGAAGCTTGCCGCGGACGCCACGGTCGAGGGCGACAAAAAGGTCGCCCAGACAACCGCGGAAATGGTTTCTGCGGCCTACACCTGGGCGGTTCAATTTTGCATGAACGCCTTGAACGCCCGACTGCAGAAGGAGGGCGGACAACCTGTGGCCACCGCGGCTACAGCGCCGAAGCGGCAATGACGAAAATCCCCGCACGTTCGCTCGCACTTCAAGCTGAACCGCCCTGGGTTTCCCTGAGGTTGTTTGGCTTGAGTCAGGCGGCGATTCGCAATCTCTTGGTCTGACCATTTGACCAGTTGGGGACAATAGCTGCATGGACGGCGTCGATGTCACGATCGACGCCCTTGGCGAAGGGAAGACGAGGCTGCTGCGACCGCGTTCGATCCAGGGGTTCAGATCGGCTTCGGTCTCGCTGCGGAACATGGAATGGAATGTCTCCATGATCCCGCGCGCCTCTACCAGCGGCGGCACGCCTGCCTCGACCACGGCGACGGTGAGCGTGTCGGCTTTTGAGAGCGCGTCGCGGCAGGTTGTCATGAGCCGGGCGATCGTCCTGGCGGAAGGGATACGGTGCAGGTCTGGGAGTCAGCTTTTCCGCGCGCCGGCGGCGCGTTGCCCATTCGCTCACGACCCTGAGCGAGCCTCGGCAGCGCGCTGAGTCGAAGCTTCAGGTAGGCGCGCCGCGGAATAGCCTCAGGGTTAACAGGGGCTGGTCACCTTGCATCGCTACCGGAAACCCGGAGCGATTCAACATTTTCACCGAGTAGTGATATAGATGACGAAGTGACGCCCGGCGGGCCAGAAGGTAGCGCTGACCCGCCGCGTCCTCAGATGGCGCCCCTCACGATCGCCTTCGGCGTGACGGTGTCGAAGACAACGCCGACAATGTAGCGGCTGCTTCCGGTGCGCTTGGTCGTGATCGACCGATCTGCGGCCTTCAATCGCTGACCGAATGTGTTGATCGGCAGGATCTCTGCGGTCCGGAAGCCCTCCCGGTACGCCCAGGCTTTATAGGCCTCGTAGACATCGGAGCTCTTCTTCTGCGTGGTACCGTCGACCGTCACCGCGGTTTCGAACCATGCAGCGAAGGAATCGGCGCCATATAGCCAGTCCCTGATCGCCGCGTCGCTCGATTCCGGTTCAGAGAAGCTGCAGCCGTTTCTGATCAGGCGGGACAGGCCGCCGATGACCCAGGACAAGAGAAGCTCGGCTTCCGTCTCAACGATCTTCGTGCCGATCGCCTCGATCCGTTCGTGCGGCGGGATAGTGCGGTTGAACTGAACGATCAACAGGCGCCGCAGGACACCACGGTCCACTCCCCCCTTGAAGGGCGGCATCGTGTTGGTCGCAAACACGTGCTGCGCGACGGGCAAGAACTCCTGCCGCGACTTGAACACGTCGCGGCCGGCAACCGGGTTTCCGGTGATCACCGCCTTGAAGCGCTCCGAGCACACGCCACTGGCCGAAAGTTCGTCGACCGCGTTAAACAACTTGCTGTTCAGATGGACGATGTGCCGGTCGTGGGAGAAGCGGTCGATCGGGATGGACGACGTGGCACCGGCGGGCAGGAGGGCGCGAACCATCTGGATAAACTCGCTCTTACCGTTCGCCGCCGTCTCACCCTTGAGGATGATCGCCTTCGGTTCTTTCAGCTTGGTGGCCATCCTGAACAGGGCCGCGGCGGCGATCTCGGCCAACAAATCCGTCTTCACATCCCTATCCGCGTCGTCGGCGAAGATGCCGCCCAGAAATGTCGCCAGCAGACTGCCGGCCGGTGCCTTGTGGCAGATGTCGCCACTCCAGGGAGTATCGATGCGCCAGCGGATGCGGTCGCCCGGGTCGGGATCACGCAAGTTGATCTGACCGCCATCTCCGATGGTTAGAAGACCGCTCTTGCACAGGACGCCCATGGTGGCCTCGGCGAAGAAGTTGGGGGCGTCCAGCCTCTGGGACACGAGATCGGCAATGCTATCGATCCGGGTTCGGTTCAGCCGAACCGCAGAGTTAGACCTGCCATTGGGATAGAGATAGCCGTCGTATGCAGCGATCATGGCCTGAAGGTCACGGCGGGCCAGCTTCACCCACAAGCCGTGATCGCAATACCAGAGGGAATCTTCGGTGTGAACGATCTGGCCGAAGCGCTTCGAAAGGTCTTCGGTGACGCGGCCGGCAATATCGACGTCCGAACCAACCCGCAGCAGATTCTCGTTCGGATCGATCACAGAGGACGAGGTCTCCTCGTCGGTGCTTAGCGGTGAAGTCACAATTAGCTCCTTAGCTAGAGAAGCCCGCCGCTGGTCGAATCAGGACAGAACCAGCCAGCAGCGGACCGGAGCCGGAGGCTTCGCCGCGCCCACCGCAGAGAAACGTCGCAAATCAATGACCCGTGTAGATACGCGTTATCAGCCGGACTTCCCTTCGTCCGGTGGCGTATGAAGGAAATCGTGCCGGATCCGAGCCCGACGAACCATGTCGTAGAAACCTTGATCTTCCGGTCCCGGCGCTCGTCCGATCGCCTCGTAGATCATCCGACAAAAGCGGGTAAAGGCAGGCGTATCTTGACGCACTGGCGCACCCTGCTCTTCTCGCTCCAGGCCCCTTGCTGGCTTCTTCATCCCTGCACGCCTTACGTAAGCCACCCTCTTGCAGGACACATCGGCGCTCTCCCACGCATCGACGATGGCTTCAAGCAGTTCTCGTTCTAGAGTGCGACCGACGTGATTCGGCCCACCTCGCTTGCGCCTTGGAAGGTTCTCTCGTGCACGGGTCGCGAGCTCGCGAATCTGCTCACCGCCGATCTTGTCACCAAGGAGTTCAGTGCGGGCCTTCTGGAAGGCCTCCCTTTCCGCAGCCCGCAGCCTGCTGAACCAGACAGTCTCCACTGGCCTGCTCGTTCGCGGCTCGAACGCTGGAACGAGGCCGGCCCGCGCTGCGGCCAGAAAATCAAGTACCCGTTCGACTCTGAAATGCAGCCTGTGAACTTCGACCATGTGCGGGAGATCATATTTCGCCGTTGTCTGGTACGGGTCAATGAACCCTGACTTTGCGACAACCTTCAGCTCATCCCCAATCGACTTGATGGCTAGAGCGGCGACACGTCTATCCTCTCGCTCGATAGCAATCTCGATCGCCCGAACGAGCTTGGTCTTGATCTGCAGAACCGGTGCCTCGGGCCTTGCCTCGCCGATCAACTTCATTGCCTCCTGCAGCAGATCCTGTCTGAGCTGCAGTCCCGGCTCTTCGGCTTGTATTCTTTTGGGAGTTGCCGCTGGTTCCGCCGGGTCGACGCCTTCTTTGCAGTCCCATGCCTTGCCGTTGTACCGGTCTGACATTCTCAGAGCCTCGATTTTGTTGAAGTCGATCGAGGCTGATTGGCGTCCTCCCTCATGCATGAGATGAGGCTGAGGGGCGATGGCGCCTTCATCGCACTCGATCGCCACCCGACATGGGCAACGGCTTAGGCCCTTTCAATGCCCTGGCGGTTTCATCAGCCAAGAGAGGTAGACGCTATTATTATTAAGACACGGCCTGTGACGTTCTCTCCAGCAGCGATCGGAGGCGACCCAATTGGGCTTCGGTCTGAGCGATGAGCCTCTCCGAGATCGGCCGTCTGATCTGTTTCACTTCTTCAGCGGCCTGCGCGTTCAGCAGCACCGGTGCCAGGAGGCTTTCAGCCGCGACCTGGTAGCTGGAGACGATCGCATCGAGCTGCATGGCATGCTCCAAAGGCAGATCCTTCAGCATGTCGGCACACCTCCCCTCGATACCCTTCCGCACTTCCCTTATCGTGTTGAACTTTCGGTCGTGCGCGCTGGTGAACATCTTGTAGAGCCCGCTGATGGCGAGGGTGCCACCCAACGTCGCCGCCAGCGGGGCGACGACCGGCAAAGCAACGAGATTAGCAACGACTAGACCCGTGGCGCCAATGGTGCTCAGCGCCGAGGCCGCCAAGGTCGCGTTCATCAATTTGTCGGTCGCATTCATGAATCTCGCACCGACGGAGAGGTGCGGCACCAGGGCGGCGAAATCGCTGCCGGGGCGGCGCGCGACCAGTTCGTTCGCGGTCATCCGGATGTCGCGCTGAAACAGGTTCAGCTCTTCACGAAGCAGTCCGATCTGGCTTTCGTATCGCGCCTTGAGGCGAGTGAGACGCAGTTCGATCGACTTGGCGGCCTGCGTCTCGGCGAAGTTCTGCCAGGCCGCCTTCTTCCTCCAGTCGTCCGTATGAAAGCGCTCGTGGAGGGCGGCGACCATCTCGGCGCCGACGTCGCTGACGAGGTCGATGAGGTCCTCCTGCAGCGCGGTCTTCTGGTAGGCCACGCGCTGGGCGACGATCGCAAGGCGCTCCTGCACTATCCGCTCCAGCGATCGCGCGGCACAGGTCAGCGCGTCCGCCGTGACCACGGCTCGCTCGTCGGATGCGATCTCGGCGCGGAACCGTGCGAGATCCTCCTCGATCTTGCGCAGGACGCGACTGATACCATCCGCCAGCCTGGCGGGGGCCGCGTCACCTGCTTCGATGAGGCGGAAGAGTTCGGTTTCTCCATAAGCTCGGGCGATCGGCGACAGCCATCGATAGTCGTCGACGAGGCCTACGGCCCGCGCCGTAGATCTGATCATTGCCCCGAAACCGCCCCCTCCCGTTGCGGTGGGGGCCAGAGTGAATTCCCGATCCGCGTCTGAAGACGAAAGGTGAAGGGCCTTTGCCAATCGCAGCGCGGTGCGTCGTGAATCGTCGCCCTGCATCTGTACCACCGGAGCCGCCAGGCGCAGAAGACCGGTCCGTTGGTCATGGGGCAGGCCCTTGCAGGTGCGGGATAGCTCCTTCAGCGCGGCATCGAGAGCGGGCCGGCTGTCCAGGAAATGGATGGTGAGATTGGCAGCCAGAGGTCCGGAGCCGCTCGATTCGGCCACCGCCGCTGCGATTGAGAGCGCAGCCGCGCATTCTGGCAGGCTCACATAGCCGTCCTTCGCGGCGATTGCGGCAATCGTCCGGAAGTAAGCGACCTCGATGTCCTTGCTCTCCTCGCGCCACTGTTGCAGCCGAGGGGCGCGCAGCAGCACGGGCACGGAAGGATCCGGCACCGCCTGGGCGGCCCGGTTGCCTGAGGTCAACTGGCGAGAATTCTGGGGCCTGGTCATAGCGGGCGCCGTCTCCTTGTCATACGGCCGTCCCGGAGGCAGCCGCAGCCCCAGCAAGAATATCGGATTTTTCGATATCGGAAATTCCGATCTAACGGAGGTGCTCCCTTGTCTTCCGGGAGCGCGGCCGTGTGGGTCCATCCAACAGAACAGCTGGTCGTCGGTGAGGTTCTCGCCGCGGCTAGGCAGCGCGCCGGCATCTCGCAAAAGGATCTCGCCGCTAAGCTCGGCAAGCCGCAGTCCTTCGTCTCGTCCTACGAGAACGGACAACGCCGCGTAGACGTTCTGGAGTTTATACGCATCGCCTCGCGGATCGACTCCAGCGCGGAGCGGCTTTTCCGCGCCGTGCTCAGGCGCTCGATGGCCTCAAAATTATCAAGCGGCCTGAAACGGGGTTAGCGCTGGGCAGCGGTACGGACGCCGTAGGGGCTGGCTGGTGCCGTCCGAAGCGCTGAAGCCTAACCCGCCCTGGCCGGTCGCTGTGGACAGCCCTGTGAATTGGGAGAGCCCTTTCGTTTGTTGTGGAGCTAACCCGAGGCGCTTTGACTTGGCCAGTCAGGCCCCCCTTGGGCTCCTTCGGCAATACGCGGGTCCGGTCTGTCGAGCTTGCGAGTGCATGACGAGAAGGCGCGCCTGATGTTTATCGGCCCGGCCTATACGGTGCCGACGGTTAGGAAGAATGGGTCCCGGAGCGCGCTAGAAGGCTAGGCCCGGCGCCAAGCAGGGCGCCGCCGGTGATCCAGCCGGACCGCCACTTGATGCCACCTAAAGCCTGATCGCTTACTTCTGGCCGATCGGTGCGTCACTTCGTCATTCAGATCATCTATCGCGCGGAAGTCTCGTTTGACGCCCTAGTCGAATATATCGCGCGGCCGTCGGATGCGTCACCGCGGACAAGACCGAGCGCAATGTCGAAGTGACGCACGTCCGGATCCACAGATGCCGGCAGCGTTGAGGCACAAATTTCCGCCACCGATTGATTTGCGACGTGGAAGGCTGAGGTCTCTCTGCTCTCTCCTGGCCGATGGAGAGCTCTCAGCGCCCGCTCGGTCTCAACCAGTCGCTTGACCCAGGCGTCAAGCCGGCCGTCCAGGACACCAACCCCGAAGCGGAAAACAAGATCGAGCGTACAGCGCCGCAGGCGCTGCACGCACTGGTGCGCGCGCTAGCGCGCCAGGCGGCCGCAGAGGCTCTCCGCCCCGCCACCAGCACCAGGACCAACACCGATGTCTAAGGCCCGGGACGATGTCCCGCCGCTGCTCACCGTCGAAGAGGTTGCCGAGATCCTCGTCGTCAGCACCCGCCATGTCCGCCGCCTGATGCAGGCCGGCAAGCTCGCCTTTCATCGCGTCGGCATCCGTGCAGTGCGCATCTCCCCGGAGGCCTTGGACAAGTATCTGAAGGCCACACGCGGGCCCCGCACGTGATAGTCGAAAATCGGCGGAATTCCGCCACGTCCCCTTCCCTGCGGGAAAGCGGGGAGGACCAGAAAAACTATTTGTGTTTGAGCCCAGTTTCCCGAAACCGCGCTGCCGTCCTCGGGCGGCGCGGCCTGTCCACTTGTGTCCAGTAATCCAAAAAGGAGAGACCAGTGACCGATAGCCACGACTACCCGAACAAGAACCCCGGCGATCCGACCGCGGCGACCAGCAGCGTGCCGACCGTCACAACCAAGACCTACAGCTTGGCGAGCGCGTTGGACTTCGTTTCCCGTGACGGCCGTGCGACCGGCGCCGAGCTGCGCGAGATGCGCTCGGCCGTCGCCGCCGTCGAGAAGTTCGCGCGTCGGACAGCGGTCGAGATTGCCGCCGATCCGATTGCCCTTCGTCCGATCTTCGCCGCCGTCCTGCCGGCGGCGCATGGGATGGGGCGCAAGCGCGTCTCGAACATCAAGGCGGCGATCGCGGCCCTGCTGATCAAGATCGGAACCCATGACCCGCACGAGATGATCGAGCTCGAACCCATCGGCGCCTGGGCGGCCTGCCGCGACCTGGTGACCGACGTTCGTGAGCGCGCGAAGGTGACTCCCTTCCTGCGCTTCGCCCAGCAGCAGGGCGTCCTGCCGCAGGACATCGACCCCGGGTTCGTCGAGTGCTACCGCGCGTGGCGCCGTTCGCGCACGCTGCTGATCGACGTCGACATCTCGATCAACGCAATCCGCCGCGTCTGGAACAAGGCCGTGCGTTCGGTCCCGACCTGGCCCGGGCAGCATCTCGCCGGGCGCAAGAACCCGGCGGTCTTCGCCCTCTCGGTCGAGATGTTTACCGCCGCGTTCCAGGCCGACGTCTCGGCGCTGCTGGAATTCCTCAAGCATCCGCCCCCGCTGCGGAGCGGGCGCCGCGCGCTGCGGGGCATCACTGTTGAAGAGTACCGCCGCTTCGTCTATCGCGCCGCCTCCATCCTGGTCCTGCGCGGTCGTGATCCCGCGACCATCACCTCGCTCGCCGACATCGTGAAGCCGGAGGCGGTCGAGGCGATCCTGCTCGACCTCTACTACCGCAAGGGCGAGAAGTGGTCGGGCGGCGCGGTGACCATGGCCTCAAACCTCACTGTCATCGCACGGGACTATGTGAAGGCGCCGGCGGAAGACCTGGCGGCCCTCGCCGAGATGCGGCAGCGGGTGAAGCTGAAGAACCGCGGGATGTCCGAGCGGAACCTGGACCGTATCGCCCAGTTCGACCAACCCGGCCGACTGAAAGCCTTCTACGACCTGCCCGACCGATGCCTCGAAGCCGCGCAGGCAATGTGGAAGAAGTCCAAGGCGCGCGCGGCGGAGCTGCATGAAAGAGCCCTCGCGATGGCCATCCTGCGAGAGAAGCCGTTCCGCCGGAAGAATCTGGCCGGCATCCATCTCGACCGGAATCTCCAGCGCAATCCCGACGGCAAGCTCTATCGGATCAAGTTCACGGCGGAAGAAGCGAAGACGCCGAAGCCGATCGACGTCGTGATCTCGAAGGATCTGAGCGCCGCGCTCGATCGCCATATCAAAAAGTATCGCCCGATGCTGCCCGGCGCCGACAGCCCCTGGCTCTTCCCCGGCACCGCGGGCCGCCATCGCGCACCGTGCAACCTCGCCCGGAAGGTATCGGCGCTGATCCAGGAACATCTGGGTGTCCAGTTCAACCTGCATCTGTTCCGCCATCTCTGCGCGCTCACGAACTACAACGCCGACGAGAACGCCGGCCCGGTGGTGCAGGCGCTCCTCGATCATGCCGACCTGCGCACCACCGAGGGCGCCTACGTCGCCATCCGCGGCAGGGCAGCCCAGAAGCGCTACGCCGACATCCTGGCCGCTTTGCGGGGTGCGTCCGCCTCCGCAAGGTCCAGGTCGATCAGGGGCAGGCCGCGGCGCGGCAAGAAGGAATCCGAGTGATGCCCGGCCGCCCGAGCTGGTCCTTCGACCATTTCCTCCGCCGGCGCAAGCCGGCGGATTGGCCCGCCGCGGACCGTCAGGCATGGGAGACGGCACTCGCCACCGGCGGGCCGCTCTCCAGGCCTGGCAAGGCCGCCCATCTGTCGCCGCTGACCCGCAAGGCGCGGCAGGAATCCTACGGCCAGTTCCTTGCCTGGCTCGACAGGATCGGCGAATTGAACCCGGAGGAGACGGTAGCCGATCGCGTTACCCCCGATCGGATCGGCCGCTTCCTCGATGAACGCCGCCAGACCGCCTCCGACAACACTGTCCACCAGCAGGTGCGCGAGCTGATGCTGGCGGTCCAGGCCATGGTCCCGGATCGCGACTGGACGTGGATCCGGAAGCATCCCGCCGGGCCGACCTACCGTGAGGCGCGCTCGGCCAGGAAGCCGCCCGTCATCTTCGACATCGACGCCCTGATCACCGCCGCGGAGGGCCGGATGCGGGACGCTGTCGACGACCGCCCGACCATCGCTACGGCGCGCAGCTATCGGAACGCCCTCATCGTCTCGTTCCTCGCCTATCACGCCCTTCGCCGCGCCAACATCGCCTCGATCCGCCTGGGAGAACATCTCACCGCCGATCACGATGCCTGGCGGCTGCACTTCCGGGTGGACGAGACGAAAACCTTCAGGGTCATCGACCACACCCTGGAAGAGCCGCTGGCCGGGTTTCTTGAGGATTATCTGGTCGTCCACAGACCCAGACTGCTGCTCGGAAAGGAGCCGATCCCGCCGGGCGACGACTGGGCGGCCGCGGTCGTCGACCACACCGACGGCGCGCTCTGGATCAACCAGAACGGCCAGCCGCTGGGCTATCCCGCCTTCCAGCAAGTCGTGATGAACACTGGCCTCGACCTGATCGGCTTCCCGCTAACGGTGCACAGCTTTAGGCACACCAGCGTGACCACCATCCGCACCCATGATGTCACGGCGATGCGCACGGCCAGCGCCCTCCTCGGCCATCGGAGCGCGAAGGTGACCATGCGTCACTACGACGAATCCGGCGCCCAGCCGGCCGTCGACTACTTCCAGCGCCTCGTCCAGCGCGTGCGGAATGAAAAGGATGAGTGAGCTGGCGAAGGGGCTCCGGCTCGTCAGCAGCATCGACCCCGACACCTTGGCGCCGGTAGAGCTCATCGCCGCCGCGGCACGCATCGGCATGACCGCCGAGATCGCGGAGGGTGAGGCCAACGGCATATTCGCGGCCTATGAGCGCGCACTCCGCCGGGGAACGGTGCCGACTCCCTTCTCGACCACTTGGCTGCGGAAGGAGAGAGCGAGGTTGATGCGTTCTTCACTATTGCCCTTCCGGGTGGCCCTGTCCTTGCGCATCATCGAGCTCGGTCTCCTGCCGATTCTCCCTTCTTCCGTCGACGACGAATGGTCCGAGGGAGATGACATCGGGTCAGCCGGCCGCAGCATCGCCGAGGAGATCTGATCACGTGCGTGCCGCCCTATACGCCCGATACTCCAGCGACAACCAGCGCGAGGCTTCGATCGAAGATCAGCTGCGGCTGTGCCGGGCCGTGCTGGCGCGCGAAGGCTGGACCGAGACCCGCGCCTATACCGATCGGGCGATCAGTGGAGCGAGCAGCTTCCGGCCTGAGTATCAGGCGCTGCTGCAGGACGCGCGAGCGCGTCGCTTCGACATGCTGGTGGCCGAGGGCCTGGACCGCCTGAGCCGTGACCAGGGCGACCTCGCTCATCTCTACCGCGAGCTCCGCTTCCTCGATATCGGCATCGTCACCGTGGCCGAGGGCACCATCAACGAGCTGCACGTCGGCCTGAAGGGCACGATGAACCAGCTCTTCCTGAAGGACCTGGCGCTGAAGACGCATCGCGGCCTTGAAGGCCGGGTGCGCGAGGGCCGCTCCGCCGGTGGGCGCTGCTATGGCTACGATGTCGTTCGCCAATTCGATGCCCGCGGCGAACGCATCGCCGGCGAGCGCAGCATCAACCCGGCGGAGGCAGCGGTGGTGACGCGCATCTTCACCGAATACGCCGCCGGCAAATCCCCCCGCAGCATCGTGCACGATCTCAACCTGGACGGCATCGACGGCCCGAATGGCGGCAATTGGGGTTTCAGCACCCTGGTGGGTAATCGGGCCCGCGGCACCGGTCTCCTCAACAACGAGCTCTACATCGGCAAGCTGGTCTGGAACCGGCTGCGCTACGTGAAGGACCCGGCGACCGGCAAGCGGATCTCCCGGCTGAACCCGAAGGAGAAGTGGATCGTCCACGACGTGCCCGACCTGCGCATCCTCGACCAGCCCCTGTGGGACGGTGTCCAGGCGCGACTCGATCAGCTCCGCGATCGTGGTGATGCCGTTGGCGCCGTCCCGAAGGATGAACCCCGGCCGTTCTGGGCGCAGCGGCGGCCTCGTTACCTGTTTTCTGGATTGATGAAGTGCGGCGCCTGCGGCGGCAGTGCGGTGAAGGTGAACGCCAGCGACTTCGGCTGTGCGGCTGCCCGGGACAAGGGACCGGCGGTCTGCACCAACCTGCTGCGGATCCGCCGCGACGTCCTCGAATCGATTGTGCTCGATGCGCTCCGCGACGGGATCATGGATGCCGACCTCTATGGCGCGTTCGTGGCTGAGTTTACCGCTGAGTGGAACCGGCTGCAGGCCGGCCATGCCGGCGACCGCACCGCCCGCGAGCAGGAACTGACCCGGGTGAAGGCGAAGCTGAAGCGCATGGTCGCGGCCATTGCCGAGGGCGCCCCGGTCAGGACCATCAAGGCGGAGATGGAATCCCTCGAAGCGAGGGAGGCGGTGCTGGAGGAAGAGTTGGCAAGCGCACCGCCGGCGGCGCCGCGGCTGCATCCGAACCTGGCGGCGATCTACCGGAAGAAGATCGACGACCTGCAGGGCGCGCTGGCGGCTGAGAAGACCCCCGAGATCGCCGAGGCAATCAGGGCGCTGGTCGGCGAGATCCGCTTGGTGCCAGTCGAGGGCCGGCTCGCGGTCGAGGTGACCGGCAACCTCGCCGGCATCCTGTCGCTGGCTTCGGACAAGCGCGTTCACCCGGCCGGGCCTTTCGGACCGGATCGGGAGATCGCTGAACTGACTGCTAAAATTAAGCTGGTTGCGGGGACAGGATTTGAACCTGTGACCTTCAGGTTATGAGCCTGACGAGCTACCGGGCTGCTCCACCCCGCG
>VFQQ010001324.1_pt1 | contig 35728 bp, 69 predicted proteins | sample 3512341 | NCBI WGS metagenome assembly VFQQ01 (sample SAMN10412373, study PRJNA504923) | tailings metagenome | isolation source: Relicate 2 Philex TSF1 revegetated site | place: Philippines: Tuba, Benguet | collected 2017-08-29 | reverse complement strand
CACCCCCCCCCCCCCCCCCCCCCCGGCCCGCCCTGCATGCCTGCGCTTTCTCTCTCTACTCATCTGCACTGCTCAGAACGATTCCTCCTGCAACAATTCCTACATTCGTTCTCTGTCGCTCTGTTTTGTAAGCTGGGCATGAGCCAAAGGGGTGGGTGATCAGACACAGCAGCAGAGCATGCCACTGCAGGCATTTGCGGCATTTGCGCAACTAGGCGGGCCCTGCCGCTGCTGCCGCTGCGTTCTGTTGCAGAATCCACTCGACTGCCGCAGGGAAGTCTGTGCAGGTGGCTGTCGGTTGCACACCCGCGTTGGTCTCGTCTCCTGGCCGGTACTTGCCTGCAGGTTGCAGGGGGGTGAAACGCTGGGCAAGCATCTCTGACCAGGGCAGGCTGTGTGCGAGGCAAGAGGAGCACCACGGTGCAGCAGCCTGGTCGCCCATCCAGCCCCTCACCCGTCTGCACCAGGATGCCTCGCAACCCTGCCGCCTGCGCCCCTCCCACATCGTCCCGCACATCGTCGCCTGCAGCGGTTGTCAGCTAGAATGTTATGGGCAGCAGCAGCAGCAGCAGCAGCAGCAAAGCGGCCCCACACCTTGTGGAATTACAAAGGAGATTGTGCGCCATCAAAGTAACTGCAGGCCATGCCATGCTCATCTTGCCGAGCCACAAAGCGCAGGCATTTGCGGCGCGGAGCTGTCTCAGCCGCTCACCAATCATCACAGCGTCCTGCGGGTGGCAGCCCATGTCGCTGAGCGCCAGCTGGAAGAAGGAGGCCTCGGGCTTGCCCACCACCTGTGGACATGCAGGAAGAGAGCAGGAGCAGGCAGAGTGGTTAGAAGTACGCTGTATAAGTGATTGCTCTATGCGCCAGGCACCGTGGGGGACAGACGGCCAGCCCAGCCATGCAAGAGAGATCCCAGTGGCAACTTCCTCCCCATCCCGCGCCTCACAGGGCGCATGGCCCTCCGCAGCTGCACCCCACCTGCGCGCTGCGCCCCGTGGCGTGCTCAAGCGCCAGCACAAAGGGGCCGGGGCCCAGGGACAGGCCATCGGGCTCCTTGAACACACGGCCCTTGTGAATGGCAATCAGCGGGGCGTCTGCAGGGGGATGGGGAGGTCGTCATGCTATGGCAGTTGAACGCAGTGCAGCTGCAGGGCAGCAGTGCGCACAGCGCACAGCAGCCACCAAAGGCCGCAACATGATTGCTGACACGTGGGGGGTTGCCAGCAGGCAAGCAAAGCGGGGCAGTTCATTCCAAGCGCAAGCCCTGCCCCACCTGGGTCTGCCAGCAAGATTCGGAACGCACGATTCATGTTGTCGTAGCTGAACGCTTCCTTTGCCAGGCCCACCACAACTGCAAGGCGATGGGTGCAACGGCAACAGCGCAGGTCGAGCAAGCATGGGCCTTCCAGTCTTGGGCAGAGCGGCAAACAAGCCGTGCTTGCACCGGCAGCCGCCTCGGCATTGCCCAGCAATCAAACCATCACTCTTGACGAGGCATTCAATCAAGCAGCAACCACACGACAGCAGAGGAGCGCACAGCCCCTGCCGCCTACCGCAGTTGGGGCTGTCTGTGGGCAGCCCCTCAAAATCGGGCAGCGCCTTTGGGTGCAGGAGCAGGAAGGGGCGCAGCCGGCGCTCCTCAATCAGTCTCCTAGTGGCGGTGAGCGAGGAGAAAACCTGCAGCGGGTTGGTGATGGTGGGAGTTCCCATGGCTTGGACGGCAGCAGCACGGGCAAGAGGAGGGAACGCCATGAACTGAGCAGCCAGGCACACGGACGCAGAGCAGTGCCGAGCCCACCTCTTGCCGCTGGATGTCGAAGCCCAGCGCCTGCACCAGCGCCAGCAGGTTGGAGATGGTGTCCTTGGTTGTGTTGGTCACAAACCGGCACTCCAACCCTGCCTGCCGCAGCCGGGCCAGCGCCGCCTGGCTGCCCGGCACCGCCTCGCTGCCCACGTGCAGCGTGCCTGCATGGCAAGGGGGTGTGGGTGCGCAGGCAACAGCGGGTTGCCTCCGGCGGTATGATGCAAACAATGCAACTAGGCAGAAGTCAGCCTGGGCACACCATTGAGGTCGATGAGGGCAGCTTTGATGCGGCGGGGCAGGCTGCCTCCGCCGTCGGTGCCACCGCCTGCACTGCTCATGGCAGCAGCTGCTGCGGATGTCGGCCGCACTGCAAAGTGCCTGGACGTCGATGCAGGAGCTGCTGCAGCGCGCAGCGCACGGCACGGCCAAGGGAACAGCGAGGCCCGCTGCAAACCGTGCTTGCAAGCCAGGACTGCTGGCTGGCAGACCCCATGAGCGATCATATAAACGTGTGGGGCGCAATCAAGACGAAACGGCAGCAGGGTGGGCGGTGGTGGCGGCGGCGGCGGCGGCAGCGCTCACGGCAGGCCGTGCGCTGGGGGTGCGTCGCTTGCCTGCCTGGTCACAGCATGTTGCATGACATAAGCGGCATCTGATGGAGACAACTCAATTTGAACAGTTGTGGAAGTCCAGCAAGTGATAGGCGAGTCGAGAGTGCGGGCGCAGCCGGGATTGCAACGGCACGGTGCTTGGCACCACGCCCCAAGCTTGCGCTGCTGCTGCAGGGGATGGTACGCATCTGAGGCGGCAAGCCACATTGCACATGACATGATCTGTCTGATCACGGCCTCCTGCTGTACAGAAGCAGCAGCCGATCGACAGGCATGGCAGCATTGGCGCTGCTGTGCCGCGCTCCGGCGGCTCAAACAGCGGCGCCGCCACTCCTCTGGGCCGCCCGGCTTTCCCGCTCTGCAGATCGCCTGCCCGCCCCGCCGTAATGACGCAGAGCGAGGCACAGCCGCCGCTGCTGCGGCTGCAGGTCACCGAGGGCCCCCAGGCCGGCAAGGCCCTGGACAGCAAGAAGGGCACCTCCCTGCGCGTGGGGCGCACTGCCAAGTCGGCCCTGTACATCAAGGACCCCACGATCAGCGAGGCGCACGCGGAGGTCGCCTGGCGCGACGGCGCCTGGTCCATCCGCGACCTGGGCTCCTCCAACGGCACCGCCCTCAACGGCAGGGACCTGGAGGAGGGCGCCTGGGCGCCGCTTAAGGACGGAGACGTGCTGCGGCTGGGCACCACCACGGTCGCCCGCGTCGAAGTGGCGGCAGTCGCCAGCGAGCAGCTGACGGTGGAGGAGTTTGTGCTGGCCGAGTGCTCGCAGCTGGAGCAGCGCATCAGGTGGGTTGCAGGGCGCGGGCTGGGCTGTTTGCGTAGGCGGTGCAGGCAATCGGCGCAGCCGCCCAGCCGCATGCGTGAGGCAGCGCGGCGACAGCCACCGCCAGCTGCTGCAGCACAGCGCACTTATTGCCCGTCTGCTTTGTTCCAGCAGCCAGCAAAGCCCGCCCAGCACGCCGCACATGGCCCAACTGCAGTGCAACGGATTCGCACCGACCATCGCTCGCCTCCCTGCCCCCTCTCCCCCGCTGTGCAGGGCGCGGGCGGAGCAGGCGGCCAACCAGCTGCGGCAGGAGTGGCAAGAGCAGAAGCAGACGCTGCTGATGGGATGAACTTGAACAGCTGATGCGCAGTGCGTGCTGCCAGAGCAGCTGCGCGCTGCCGCATCAACCTCTGTACCATAGAGCTGTATTTGCTTCCCCGCTGTCCCTTCCCTGCTGAACCACTCTGTGCTTGACCTACCGCTTGCTACCCGCTGCACTGCTCCAACCCTTTCTACCTGACACCCGAATCTGCGCTTCAGACTTCCTTGCAAACATACCCAACACAGTCCAGTTGTGCAGGAGCAGCCGGGAAAGAGCACCCCTGCGCGCCTTGCGCTGCCGTGCTGTCTGCTCATTGCACTTGCTGCTACTGTTTTCTGCCCAGGGCTGCCTGCTGGCACGTACTCACTGATGCATGCAGCTGCCAGACAGCACGCTTGCGTGGTGTGCAGCAAACTCAACTGCGGATGGCTGCATGCGGGGCGCAGCACGCTCGCCAGCAGCAAGGCGGGGGCGCCGGGGGGATGAAGTGCCGCTGTCGGGCGTGCCCTGGGGTCGTTCGCTGGCTTGCCTGCGTTCTTGATCACTCAGCAAACATGGGCGGGGTGTCTTCGCGCCACTCGGAGGGCGGGCTCGACCAAGCAAATTGGACCGCCACCGCACAGGCGCTGATGGAGCAGACTGGCCTCCAACAGCGCGTGGAGCTGCGCCTGGCAGCTCATGGCCTGCCTAAGAAGGACAAACTGAGGTGGGTCGCCTGCTCGTGGCGCTCCTGGCCCGCCGCGCGCTTGTACGCCGCTGCAAGCAAACCTCGCAATCTTGCGAGCTTCTGCACAGCGCGTTAGCCCGGGTTTGTGCGCGATCAGGTGAGCGGCGGCGGCGCCGCCGGTGCCTCACGTGCCCCCGCCGATACTGAACAAAGATGCGCGTGCCGCCCTCTGTTCCGGCTTGCGCAGCCAGTCCGATCCGATGGCCGTGGTGTTCCAGTCCTCGGCCTCTGGCCAGACCACCTGGAAGGAGGCAGGGCGCACCGATGTGGTGGCCAACACCGCAGGTGCGTATACCAAGCGCAGGAGCATCCACCGACTTGCGAGTTGAATCCACATGCTGCAGCGTAGCTGCTGGCCACCTTGCGCTGTGCTACTCTACCCAGCCAGTACTGGTGCGCAATGCTGCTAAATGTTTGGATGTGCAACACTGTGCGACGCTGCTGCATTTTGAAGCCTCTTGCCTGCCCCGCTTTCCGAGTGCCTTGCAGACCCTCAGTTTGTGCGGCCTGTGCTGTGTGGCTACAACGCCGCAGCGCCGCAGCCCATGCGCGTGGTGCTGTATGACGTGGACAAGGTGAGGCTGGCGGAAGCTTGGATCACAGCTTGTATGCTGCCAGAACCAGGTCTGAACACTGCTTGAGAGGCCTCTAGGCCAGCACACCTGACCAGCAGCATTGGCCAGAAGCAAGCTGCTGAACAGACAGCAGCAGCCGTACAGATGCTTGATGCTGAACCACCGCTGCTTGTGCAGGCGTGCAAGACGGCCAAGCAGACCCAAGGGCTCAGCTTGGCCTCCCAGGACTACATCGGTGTGCAGCCTGCTGTTCCGCTGCTGCTGTTCATGTTGCTGTGGCAGCTTGGGCTGCATGCCGCTGTGGGAATGCACTCAAGGGGCGCTTGCAATGTGGCCAAGAGAGAGGCCACCCTCCTGCTTGCAGCGTTGCTCTGTCCTGCCCTGATTGCTGCCACCCTGCACCCTGTGCCCAACTGCTGCCGCAGGCGAGGCGGAGTTTATGCTGAGTGACGTGATGTCCGCATCTGGCTGCCAGCTGGAGCTGCAGCTCACAGACGTGGAGGGCGGGCGGTGAGCGGAGCTGCGCTGAACAGACACTTGCAGACATGGATCCCATCCATGCACCGCTTTCCGCAAGCAATGCCCTGATGATGCCAGCCGCCCTGCCACTGCTCAAGTGTGTACCCAGTTTGTCCTGCTTTTGTTGACATGCAGGGCGCTGCCCAGCACGTGCACCGTGGTGCTCAAGGGCGAGCCCATGGCGGTCAGCGACAACCGCGTGGTGAGCACTTCGGTCCCACCCAGCTGCGCTTGCATACGGTTGAAGAGGTCACACTGGGCTGCGCTTGAAACTGGCACAAGAGAGCCAGCTGACCTGGTGGCAATGCTTGCAAGCGCAATGCGGCTGCAGGCGGTCGGATTTGCACATGATGTGTCATCTTGCCGTCACCTTGGCTGCCGCCTGCACTGTTTCCATGCAGGTGCGCATGGCGTTTGCGGCCACCGGCGTGCCCAAGCGCGACACGCTGAGCCAGAGCGACCCATTCCTGCTTGTGGCTAAGGTGAGGGCCTCCGTGCGTGTCAGCTGTCAGGGCAGGGAGCCGGAAGCAAAGAGGCAGATTGCCTCCTTGCTGCTACTGCCGCCGCTGGTGCGCAGCCCTTCCTGCTGCCGGTGTGCTGCCTGTCACAGAGATTAAGCAAAGAACAGCCGCTCCTGCGTGCAAACAGCTGCTGGCGCCCCCGCTGCCAACCGCAATGCTCTGCCCCTGCACTGCTGCAGCTGCGTGCCGATGGTGGCGCGGCGGGCGAGGACTGGGTGCCCGTGTTCAAGACAGAGGTGGGCAGCTGCACAGCCACTTGCGCAGCAGAGAGCCTCAGTTAGCTTCGCCGGCGGCCAGCACAGTTGTGGCGGCGGGAATGCGCCGGCAGGAAGCAAGCAGGACTTGGGCAGAGCGCCCAACCACTGTGGTATCCGTTGTGTCCATTGCACGACTGCGTCAGCGCTGCAACGCTGCCGTCCGCCCGCCCCTGCGCAGGTGCGCATGAACAACCCCGACCCCGTGTGGCAGCCCATTGAGGTGGACATCCGCCAGCTGTGCAGCGCCGATGAGCAGCGCCCGCTGAAGCTGCAGGTGAGCGGGCTGGGAGCATGAGTGGTCACGGTAAAGTGCAGGCACGTTGGGGCAAGTTCTGTGGAGGGTCAGCTGGTCGACGTGATGTGTTGCTGTGCATGGGACACAGGCATTTGGGGAGGTTTCGTGCTGGCCTGCCTGCCTGCTTTGCCATCCCCGCTGGAAAGCTTCCCTGCTGGCTCGCCCAACCGACTCCGCTGGCCTCTGTCCAACTGGCACGCTGCACAGGTGTGGGACTACCAGAGCAGCGGCAAGCACCAGCTGATCGGCGAGTGCCGCACCACGCTGGCGCAGCTGCAGGCCATGGGCACTGGGCCCAATGTGGCAGGCAGGTCGGCAGCGGCTGCCACCGCTCCCGCCCCAGCAGCTGCGGCTGCTGTCGCCTCCGCTGTGGGTGCACCCGCCATGCCGGCTGCCGCTCCGGCAACCCCGGCTGCCGCCGCTGCTGCCCCTGCCGCCGCTGTGGCGCCCGCTGAGGCTGCGGCGGCGGTGCCGGTCGCAGTGTCCAATGGAGCGCCCGCCACAGCGGCTGCCACGCCTGCTGCGCCTGCTGTGCCCACTGCGCCGCCGGCCGCAGCTGCGGCACCCCCTGTCAACCGCAGCTTCGAGCTGACCCTGCCCGCCACCAACAAGACCATTGCGGTGGGCAAGTGCGGCAGCCTGATGGTGAGGCAGGTGCAGGTGCGGCCCGGCGCCAAGCCGCAGGACCTGATGGCAGGCTGCTTGCAGAGCTGCCTCGGCTGAGGGCCCTTTCACCGGGCACTGGCTTGACTTGACCGTCTCACTGGGGACACCTGACATGCGCTGCGGGCCGGCTCGCTGCCGTCGCCAACGGTTTGACTGCTCAGTTATCCACCCGCTCCCATTGCATTGTATTCCGGTCCATCAATTTGAAAAGTGTATTGTGTAAGCACACAGACAGTCATAGTCAATTGGCAGTGTTTTATGGCAAAGGAATACAGGCAGTGCCAGTCACGTCTTACGAGCCTCTAGCCCACAGCAGCGCCTCACACCATCGCCGCCGCGGTGGTGAAGCCGCGCTTGCGCCCCTGCCGGCTGCGGGTGCCGGGAGAGGAGGGCGCCGATGCGGGGCCGCTGGCGCTCAGCACCACCTGCACAAACTGAGCGGGCGGCTGCGCCTGCGACTCCAGCTTGGTGTCCCGCAGCTCCCGCGCCAGGTCTGGGGCAGGGGCAGGGGCGGGAGGAAATCAGGAGGAAGAAGGGTGGTGAGGTGGGAAGAACGGCATCATGTGTGGACACGTTTGTGGCAAGCGAGGTTTGCAGTGCTGCCCCTGCTGCACAACGCACCCATGCTGCAAGCAGGCGGCGGCCTCCCCCCTGCCCCACCCTCGCACCCAGGGCGGCCAGGCGGCGCTGCGCGTCCTTCGACAGCCCCTCCCGCTTGTTTTTGCGCTTGGCCAGCTCCTCCTTGGCGCCCTCTCGCACGCTCTCACGCTGCGGGGAGTTGAGACCGGTTGTGCACAGGCCGCAAGGGTGGGTCCTCACAACATGCTCAGTTTGAGGGAAAACAGCGGCGGTGCACGGTATGAAGCCAGCCGGGGCATGAGCGGCTGCCATCACATTACTTCACAGCAAGTTTGTGCAGATACAGGCCAGGCTCTCCAGCTGCCAAGCTCACCGCCGCCTTCCAGCTGGAGCGCAGCTTGCAGCAATCCCAGAACAGCATGGCCGCTGTGACACAGAATATGATGATGAAGACGCCGATCACAATGGCCACCTGATGGCAGCAGGGCAGTTCTTGTGGGTCAGAAGAGCGGCTTGTTGTGTGTGCATCTCAAGCACAACCAATTTTATCTGTTTCGCACCCCCCCGGGCCCGCTCACCTTCCACCACACCTGCAGCAGGGCGCATTGGAACTGGAGGCATGTCAGCAAAGGGATGCTGCTGTTTCACAGACCGGCGAGCATGCTAGTGCGAGCGCTACCCAGCCATTGCTATCAAACTTCCCCGCTCCACCCACCTGCTTGAACGTTGACTTCTTCTTGGCCACTGCCGCAGGCGCAGGGGAGGGGCTGGCCTTGGGGGTGGGGCTGGGCGAGGCTGCGGGGCTGGCGTCGTCCTTGCTGGATGCGGATGAGTCGTCGCCGGCGGGGGAGGGGTCGCCAGCAAAGGCAGGGTTGCGGTACTGGCACTTACAGCATTTGGTGCCGTCTGGGGAATAAGGGGAGGAGGCAAGGCAGGGTGAGGAGTAGAGTGCGGGAGAATTGGCGGAGGGCAAGCAGGGCGCACTGCAATGGCCAAGCACCCACCTTTGGTGTAGGTCTCGGGGTAGACGCTGCCCACGCCTTTGGAGGCCAGCAGGGTGTTGCAAGCGGAGGTGCAGGCGGCCAGCGAGGCAGTGACGAAGTGCGTGGGATAGTAGCAGGCGGTGGTCGAGTTCGTGGCGGCAGCCGCGGGCTGCGGCACCAGCGCCGCCAGCGCCAGCAGCACGAGCAGCAGCGGCGACATTTTTGGGGTTTGGACGAGCCAGAAGCAGACGCTCCAGCTGCAGCAGGGATTAGTCGGTGAGGGAGTCTCGATTGGGAGCATGCACTGAGCACCGCCACGCTGGCGTCGACAGGGTGGTTGAGGGCGGCGGGGCTGCCTGGCGGCGTGGTTTATCGCAGATTGCTCCCCAGCTGTTGAGGTGCGCTGAGGGGGGAGCTGGGCGTCGCACTTCTGCAAACTGGCCCACCTGCGGCCGTCCACGGCCTGGGAGCGGCTGTTGTTGGTAACTGCTGGAGCGTAATTCACCAGCTGCAGCAAAAGTGGGTAGGTGGGACGTGTCGATGCACTCGAGCGGCAACGAAGGCCTCAGTCGCCTGCGCCATGGCGCTGCCGCCGGCGCTGGCGCCGTCGGCGGGGTGGTTGAGGGCGGCGGGGGCCGGCTGGCGGTCTTGTTCATCGCGCTGATTGCTCCCAGCTGCTGAGGCGCGCCGCAGGGGCGAGCTGGGCGCGCCACGATGCACATCCGGCCCACCTGCAGCCCTCTGCGTGCTGGGGGCGGACCTTCTGATCCACAAACCTTTCAGAGATACGAAACAGTTCACGAAATGCTTGCCAAGGCCGCCCTGCCCCCTGCATCTCCTGCATTGGCCGCGGGCTCCACCAAGTGGCTCCCGCCCCCTCCACAAGCTGCACATCGATCTCGATCACGCTCCAGCACAGCAGGGCGCAGCTGCCATGTCGCGAGAAGCGAAAAAGGCGGAGCAGCGGCTCAAGGCGCTCCTCAAGGAGCCCGCCAACAAGCGCTGCGTCAACTGCGACTCGCTGGTGCGCTGCCTCGCCTTACCGCCAGGCCAACCCGGCGCTCCCGTGCTCATTCTCATGATCCTCGCGTCCCCCCGCCCTCCCCGCGCGCCGCAGGGCCCCCAGTATGTCGTCAGCAGCTTCAACGTCTTCGTCTGCACCGTGTGCAGCGGCGTGCAGTGAGTTGGGGGCGTGCGCCGCACCCGCCGCCGCCTGCCGCCGCCTGCCCTCATCCTATGAAGCAGCTCTTCGACCCCGCCCTCCCTTGCTGCCACTGTGCAGCCGCCAGTTTGGCCACCGCGTCAAGGGCGTCAGCATGTCCACCTTCAAGCCGGAGGAGGTGGCGGCCCTGGCCGACTCGGGCAATGCGGTGGGTGCACGGGCGCTGACGGAAGCTGGGTGCTGCCCCCGCGGTCCTGTTGCGGCGCCGCCAGCTGCATGCCATGCGTCGCCGTGTGCTGTGGGTGGGGCCTTTCTGTCATGCTGCCCCGTATGCTTGCATTTGCACAATGCGCAGCCCCTGCTGCCGCCGATCACCCTTGTCCTGCACTGCATTGCTGCCCACTGATTGCTTCCGCTTCTGCTGGACACGCTGCAGCGCTTTGCTGCATACTACCTGCACAAGTGGACCACGGCGGCGCTGCCCAAGCCGGTGGACCGCGACGTGCACCGCATCCACACCTGGATTGGTGCAGTCTACCAGGTGCGGAGCCCAGCGGTTGCTGTTCTGTGACTCGTGTGAAGGCCTGGTCGGTGCTGCCACGCCTGCTGCTGCTGCTGCCTGCACTGCGATTTACAATGCTGCCATTTGACGGGCCCGCTGCCGCGGCCGCCTTCTTGCCATTTCACAGGACCGCAAGTTTTACGGCGAGCCGGCGGGCGGCTGGACGCCTACAGCCGGCGCGGCAGCCAGCACCACGAGCACAGAGGTGAGGGGTCCTTCGAACTGCAGCAGCCAGGCTCAATTGTTCAGCATTGGGGACGACCAGCACCATCGCTGTGCGCCGCCCCGAGCATGACTATCTGCTTGCACTTTGCTACATGCGCCGCCTCCTCCCTGCCGCCCCCGCTTGGCAGGGCCACGAGCCGGTGGTGCGGCCGCTGAGCGAGGTGCTGGGCAGCGACGCGCCGCGGCTGCACGTGCAGGGCAGCGGCTCGGGCCTGGAGCGATCCATTTCGGCGGTCAGCTCCACGGCGGGGTGAGGCGGGGGGCATATGGGGTGTGGGAGGCTGCTGCGAGGCTGCTGCTGCTGGCTGCTCGCCAGTTGTTGCTTGCCCACTGCCCAATAACGCTGCATTGCGCTGTTGCCTGCTGGGCTGCTGCTCACCAAAACATCATTTGGCCTGCCCCTGTTCAGTGCTTCCACCCCGTCCAAGGCAGCTGCGGCAGCCAACGGCACAGCAGCAGCAGCAGGCGGAGCGGCGGCGCCCAGCGGCCTGCTGGACCTCTCTTCTCCAAAGTCTGCCAAGGCAGCCGCCCCAGCAGCAGCAGCGTGGGATCCGTTTGGTGAGCAGGCGCAGGCAGCAGCAGCAGCCAGTGGCAGCCCTGCTGCTGCGCACCCTGCTGTGGCGCCCGCCGCAGAGGCCGGGTGGGCGGCGTTTGGCGACGCACCTGCATCGCCCATGCAGCGGCAGCAGCAGCAGCAGCCGGCGGCAGCGGCGGCTGCGCCTGCAGCGGCAAAGGAGGATGAGGGCGGCAGCTGGGAGGCATTTGGCAGCGGGCCCTCCTCCCCAGCAGCAGCAGCAGAAGCTCCTGCGGCCGCACCTGCGGCAGCAGCAGCGGCGGCGGCGGCCAGCGCTGGCGCCGGCACTGCGCCATCTGCAGCCGGCAGCAGCCCTCCTAAGCCGCGGCAGCCGGTGCGCAGTACCAGCCGGCCAGAGGTGCCCATGGTGAGGAAGGGAGCGTGGGGGCGGGCCTGATGATGGCTTGGTCTGCTTGCTGCTGTATCGCAATTGATGCCTGCAGCCCCCTTCAAACTTCAGTTTGAGTAGAACCATCCATGTTTGTATGTCCTTGCGATCCGCAGGATGTGTTCTACCCCGAGTTTGAGCAGATCCGGTCCACGGGAATGCTGCCCACCGGCAAGCCGGTGCCGCTGCCACCCTTCCCGCTGTCCTACAGCCACTCGGCAGGCCACCCTGCGGGGCACCCTGGTGCGGCGCCGCCGCCAGTGGGCGCCCAGCCCTTCAAGTCGTACAGCTACCCAACCGGCGCAGCCCCGCAGCAGCAGCAGCAGCAGCAGCAGCAGCACATGGCGGCAGGCGGCTACGGCGCGCCACAGCGGCCCACGATTGCCATCCCGCCTGCGCCGCTGCAGCCTGGGTTTGGTTACAGCGGTGTGAGCCCGTCTGGGCGGCCCGGCATGCCCTCCCCTGGAGCTTACTCCTCATCTGGCTACTCGCCAGCCGGCAGCATCGTGTCCCCAGCAGGTGCGTGAATTGGTGGCCTGCAAGCTTGCCTGCAAGCTTGCCTGCAAGTCTGCAAATGCTTGCGTGAAACTGGCCAGATGTTTGGCTGGCCTGTGCCTATCTTGCCTGCGGCCTGCCGCGTGTGCTGCATTGACCGAAATACCCCCGTTCCGCATTGCTCTCAACCTCCACCCTGCTCCTGGCCTGTGCAGGCAGCGGCTTCTCGTCGGCGGTATCCCACCCAGGCACCAACGGCAGCGTGTACGGCAGCTTCACGCACCAGGACGCCGGTGCTGCCGCGCTGCGCAGCTCAGCGGGCTCTCTGTCCGACCTGATGCCTGGATCTGCCGCGCCCACTCCCAGCGGTGCTGCGCCGGCGTACCGCCTGGGAGAGGCAGCAGTCAACGATCCGTTTGCGGGGCTGGCACCCGGCCTGCGCTCGGCGCTGCCGGCGGTGCCGCAGTACACCAGCAGCGGTCGGTTTGGCGCCGCGCCGCCGCCCAACCCCGCTGGCGGGCCGCCCTTTGCGCCTGTGGCGGCCAACGGCGGCACCCTGCCGCCCGGCAGCATTCCTGTTGCTGGGCCGTTTGCGGGTGCACCGGCAGCAGCGCCTGCGGGCATGGCGCCGGCAACCGCAGCGGCCTCTGCCACCTTGTTTGGGCGCAACCCCTCGCTGACTGGATACGACCTCAGCGCCCCCGCGGCTCCCAAGCCGGCTGCTTCAGGCAACCCTTTTGCATGAGCCCAACGGCCCCCGCCCGCTCGGACTGCCTGCTGCCTGCAACGGCTGCAGCAGCCTGCTGTGATGTGACACGACACATGTTACCCTGCCTGACCGCCTCCCACCTCTCCTCCCCATCGCTTGTGTGACGCTTGCGCTGTCATGTGTGCCTTGATGACGGAGTGAATGACTGTGATGACTGATTGCTCTTTTGCAAATTATTTCCAGAGCAGTGGTCGGGAGAAGAAAGGCCAGGCATCACTTAGAGAGGGCAAGGGGGGTAGGGCACGCTGATGAGCAGATGGAGTAGCAGACGGGTGGCTCATTCAGCAGGTGCTAACAATGAAATTAAGGGAAAACAGAGGGCTGCGCACTAGAAGAATGGAGTTCTGTTGGTTTTGGGCTGGAACAGGTGCAATGAAACGAAGACGCCGGGTGGGAGGTGCAGTCGGGGGCACCTGCTGCGCATGCCTCCAGCACATTAGCAACAACGCGGCTCTGGAGGCATGCAGCTGGGTGTGCAAAGGAGCACGGCCCTCCTACAGTGGCGCAGGCTCATCTTGAGAACTGTTTATTGAGGGTGAGTTTTCAGGGTATGAAAGGGAAGTGGTAACGGCATGCTGCTCAGGCTGGCTTGGGCGCTGCCCAGGCTGGTCTTGATGTTCAGCCAGCCACGCTGCGCCTGCTGTACTGCCGTGCACCGGTGGGCACGGCCGGCAGGTGTGCAGGCTTATTTCCTGTGCCGGCACAGGAGGCGCTGAGTGTAACAGCTCTCCTCCCTTCTGGATTCTAAAGCTCCACTGCCTCCTTGTGAAGCTCCAAGTAGGCGCCCTCTGCGCCGCCGCTGCAGGCGCCGCCGTTCAGGCGGGCCACAGCCAGGTGCACAGCGGTCATGAGTGGCGGCGGGCCTGTGAGGATTGGGAGCGGAGCAACAAGAGGGGATGGGGTCTGTGAGCAGGTTGGGCAGCAAGGGGCCGCAGTGGACAGCTGGAGGCAAGTGCAGATCGCATGTTCAGTGCTGCAGGGCATGTGGCACCAACCGAATGCCATGTGCGCCAGCTGGGATCGCATGCACAGCCCAGCTTGGGTCCAACAGACGCTCGCAGCCCTGAGGCTCACCGCCAGCGTACACGCCCACGACGTTGCCGGGGCCGGCCTCAGCCGCCGCCTTGCGCAGCAGGCCCTCCACATCTGGCCGGCCCTGCTGCACCTCGAGGGAGGCATCGCCCAGGCTCACGGAGCACTTGTCCTGTTGCGGGGTGGGAAGGGTGGCGGTGCAGCGGCAAGGGTGTTTGTGCTGTCATAGACGGGCCATGCGGGGTGCAGCCTAATGCAGCGCATGAGGCGAGCTTGCTGCACACCGCAAGCAGTGTACCCAACCTCTCTTTGCAACGCAGCACAACAACGCCAGTCTAAGCTCACCACCGAGCAGGCGTTGCTGATCAGGGCGGAGTTGTCGGCATAGGGAGTGACCATCTCGGCCTTGCAGCCGTCGGCGCCCTGCTTCACAGCCCGAGCCGCACGCCAGTACCTGCAGGGGACCAGGCGCAAGTAGGTTGGCGGAGCCTTACTTTGGTCAGCTTGCTGAAGCATCAGCATTATACCGAGGGCGCCCCAGCTGCATGGCAGCTGCACTGCTGCCCCTGACTGGCTGTCGCAGTTAGCACAGCACACCTTAAGGCATGCACCGGGAAGACGGCTATGGCGTACGGCAGGCCCAGCCCAACCGCCGGGAGCAGCACGGCAAAGAGCATGCCGCCCTGTGGGGCAAGACAAGATCGGGGAAGGGTGTTGGGATGGGTGTTGAGTCATTGACTTGCACTCCAGCAGCTGCAAGCGTGCCTGCACCTGAGGCCATGCATTTGATGGACCTGAACATGAAGGCCCAGCATGCCGGTGTTCCAGCCGATGAAGTGCTCGACCCAACACAACAGGCTCACCTTCCACTGCACGACCTGGGAGTTGTAAGAGGCGGCCAGCAGAGCGGCACAGAAGGCGCCCAGCACGACTAGCACGTTGACCGCCGCGATGTGCGCCACGCCAAACGTCTGGGGCTGCACGGGCCTGCAGGGTGGAGAGAGGGCAGCAGCGGAATGTTGGTGAGGCGAGGCGGCGGGGCTACAGAAATCACAGCCGCAGCAAGCACAACTGACACAAATCCCAAAATAACCCCTCACCGCAGCATGCTCCAGAAGAAGGGCGAGGCGGTGCGCTGCGCGTGCGGCGCCAGCAGCTGCGCATCCTCGGTCTCCGCCTCGCTGGGGTCCTTCACGCTGCTGTCGCAGCTGGCCAGGTCGGAGCCCTTGAAGGATGCGGAGCTGCCCTTCTTGGGCAAGTGGGCCGGGGCCTCGCCAGCGTTTGAGGAAAGCTCAATGGCGGGCGCACTGCTGCCGGTGACGTGGAGGGAGAGGTCCAGCCAGCCGGCGGGGTCGGTGGCTGCCAGCAGCAGCGGGGCGTCCAGCGTGTGGAACTCGCGCACGCTGCGGGCGGCCCACACGCAGCGCACGCGGCGGGGCAGCCCGGAGTGCTGCCCCGCCGCGCGCTGCGCTGCGATGCTGCGCAGCATGGACAGCAGGGCGTTCACCTGCGGGAGGGAGTGGGGAGGTTGCGAGGGGAAGGAAGGGTGAGATGTGGCAAGCCGCAGCGCAGGCAGTTTGCTGGGTGTCATGGCTGCTGCAATCAGGGCACCTCAGGGCTGCATCTAGCAAGCGTGTGGCACCTGCCATGGTGGTATTCTTCCCAGCCCACATGCCCAGCCGCCTCCCCAGCCTGCAGCTCACCCCCACGCCGCCGCCGATGAGGAGCAGGGACTTGTAGCGCAGCCAGCTGTCGGCAGGCGACAGCTGGCAGCCCAGGGTGGCATCGCAGGCCCCGTGGGGGCCCACCACCCGCACAGCGGTGATGCTGCGGTCGCGCAGCCCCTCCAGCAGGCTCTGGGGGAGGGGGGATGTTATGTGGGGCAGCACGGCTAGGTGAGTTTGGCCAGACAGCGTGTTTGCGATGACCGCCGCTGATGCTGTGACCAGGTCAGGCGGCTTCAGCAAGTGCCAAGCGGTGCCACCAAACTGACTTGCTGTTGCAAATGCATGGCATGGCTCCAAAGCCGGTGCCGTGCCTTGCAACCACCAGCAGCCCGCTTTCCACAGCAGCAGGCCCACCTTGGTGAAGGCGCCGTAGCGCTTGACGTGCAGGGTGAGGCGGGAGCCGCTGCAGTCTGCCACGCTGAAGGGGTGCATGCTCCAGCGGCTGATCTCGGGCACGCTCAGCCAGACCTCGGTTAGAGGCTTCAGGTCCAGGCACTGCACAGGGGTGGGGTGCGGGTGGAGAGGTGGGCAGTGTGAGCGCCGCTCACTGAGCGGCGGTGAGCGGTGCCATTGCGCTGAGAGGCGGCAGTCAGCGTTCAACCAGTTTGCACAAGATTGCAGGACTTGAAAGAAGTGCAGAGTTCCGGCGCAAGCTCCTGGCTTGACAGCCAAAGTTGGAATGAAGTGTGCTGCTATGCCGCGGCGCACCTTGTCGGCCTGGAGTTGCAGCGTGGCGGTGCCCGCCACCTCATCAACTGTGGCCGCCACAACGGGGGTCACGTTGCACAGCTGGCCAGCTCGGAGCACAATGTCGGCAGCATAGAGCAGCAGGCCTGCAGAGTGAGTGACAAATGCGGGAATGGGTGCGTAAGCAGTGGAAGAGGTTGAGAGGGCTGGTGAGGGTTTGGGAGATAGGAGGGCACCACTGGTGCACGGGCTGCCTTCATGCCCGCTCCCCCTTTGCCGCTGCTGCTGCTGCTGCAGGCCAGAGTTATGCACTAAAACAGCTGTCATTTTAACTCACCTGGCACAAAATAGGTGTAACTTTGCGCGTAATGGCAACAGGAGAACAAAAAGAAGCCCAGGAAGCAAACGATGTGACAGCGGAAGAACAGCTGCGCGCAGCGGGGTGGGGCGGGGCGGGGAGATGTAATTAAGAGGTGTGAGTGGAATCCAGCTGCCTTACAAGTCAATTGAACGGTAGAAGGGGCGTGCCAAGCCATCTGACAGAGCCCTCTTCCAGGGCGCCTCTCTTCCAATCCCCCAACCGTCCTTCCCCATACCCCAGCCGTGCGCCTTTACCACCCCACTTCACCTCCCCACACCGCACCTGGTACAGGCGGCGCCGCACTTTCTCCAGTGAGGTGATCCACAGCACCAGCACAAAGATCCAGCCGATGGTGCCCGCTAGGTTGTTGACCTTGCCCCCCCAGGCAACCAGCTCGGTCCAAAACCTGGTTGGGGAAGATTGGCAGGAGGAGGCATGTATAGGTGTACGGGCTAGGGTGAAGGAGCAGGAGGAGGCCAGTCACCATGCACACCAATGGGGTAGAATGCCCGAGCTTGCGATCAAGCCACGAACAGGAGGGCAAGTCTGTCAAGCAGCCGCCAAAAGGGGCTGGGCATCCGAGCGGAGGTCACACCACCCAGCGCAATACAAGCACCAGCTGCGAAGACAGACAGAAGGAGCAGAACTAGCCAAGCCACTCACTCGTGCTGGATGCCCCAGGCGATGTAGTACAGAATCGCGTGCAGGTTCAGCACCCAGATGGTGCCGTGGCCCAGCCAGCTGCGGGGGGGCGGGGGCACGGCGGGCAGGCCAGCTCAGCCCATGAGCTGATCAGCCGCCGACAGCTGATAACCACTCTTCACACCTGGGAGGAGGCACTGCATGCAAGCAGCCTTGCAATCTGCGTCAACCAGCCCTCAGAGCCATTTCTGCACATTTTACTGACCGTCGCAGCAAGGGCAAAGGGCCTCACCGATGGTAGCGGATGAGCGCGTTGCGGGAGATGCCGGTGCCCCAGGTGATGAAGGAGCAGTGCGGCACGGGCAGGAACAGCAGCATGAGGTTGGGGGCCATCATCTTGCCAAAGGCAACCGCGGTTCTGCAAGGGGGCAGGGGAGGGGAGCGGGGTGGCGGTCAGCACAGGAGGGAGGAACTCGGAGGGGTGAGCAACAAGACATATCAGGCCATGCCACGGAGCGCACAGCTGCGTTGCTTGCAGGTCCCTACCCCTCTTACTCCCGCCCCCGCCACACCCCACCGCCCCCGCCTCACTTCTCGAGCCGCTTCGTGGCGGAGGTGGCGTTGGCAAAGGAGCGGCTGCACAGCTGGCCCAGCCACCAGGCGTTGAGGCCGAACCACAGCAGCACGCCCAGTGCCTCGCCCGCGCTCAGGCCGTCACACCAGTAGGCAAAGAAGCGGCGGGGCGGCACCTGCCACGCCAGGACACGGCGGGCCTGCATTCAGAGAGAGGGTGGGATGTGGCTTGGGGTGGAGTCGCGAAGCACTTTGTGCATTGCATGTTCTCGGGCAGCCCTGCTTGCACAGCATGCACATGCCTAACCTTGACAGCGCGGCCGCAGTGACCAAACCCGCGTGCTGCTGGTCATTGCCGCTCTCCAGGCAGTCTTGTGCATTGGGCAGGCACAAGAACCCGAAGTACATCAAGCACTGCCCACCTTGGCAACCCATCCGTGGTCGCGTGCGGGGGGCGGCGGCGCGCGTGCGCCCGGCATGCGCCGCACGATCAAGACGAGCAGCGTTGCAACGAGGAGGGACACCCAGGTGAGGAGGATCATGACGATGGTGGGGCCTGACAGGCTGGAGGTCTTGAGGCTCTTGACGCCCTCCGACTGCTTGAAGGTGGGCGTCGCCGCCACCAACATCCATCCCACAAAAGCGGCGAGGCAGGCGGCGGTGGCAGCGGCGGCGGCGCCGCGCACTGCCGCCAGCGCGGCTGCGCCGAGACGCATTGCGGATGTGCAGCCGTCGGAGGAGGCTGAGTGAACGGAGGAAATGGTCGCGCGAATTGCGTTTGTGTATATTTTGTGACCGGGAGCCCCGCTTTTGAGGCGGCCCGTGCGCTACACGCCTGATGGGCGTGCGCAACACTCACATCTGGCGATCAAATGGTCCCAGGGGCACCCTGGATGCCTGGTACGCGCGCGTGTGGCAGCTTCGGCACGCGCAGCAGGTGTGCCCTGCCGAGGACCCGACTTGGATCGACCCATGTCACAATTGACCGGAGAACTAGCGTGCGCGAATCCTTGCAAGCCGTTTTGCGATGCGCCGCGCCGTGCTGCTCGTCCTCCTTGCCGCCGTGGCGGCGTCCGCCCACGCCGCTGCCCATGCAGCAGGCCAGCCTGCCCAATTCGCCTCAGAAGAGCGCATTGCCGCCAGGATGCTGCACGAGGGTGGTGAGTGGGCGCAGCAGGGCGGCAAATGCACGGCTGAGGGGCCCGCCAGCGCCGGCGGCGAGCATGCATGCGCCTAGCGGCAGCCATCCGATGGGCGATCAGATGATCTCGCCAAGTACACCTCCCCTTGAATCCGACCCTCCCGCAGATGGCAAGCGCGCCATGACAGGCGCCCCTGCTCCCGCCGGTGTCCCCCAGGGCAGCAAGGGCCAGCAAGAGGGCGGCGCCAAGCAGGCCGGCGGCGGCGGCGGCGGCGGCGGCGGCGGCAAGGGCAACAGCGGGCCCAAGATCGCAGCTTCCCTGTCCGAGTGGACGGATGACACGCTGTCCAACGACGGCTGGCTCATGATGTCCTTTGTCGTCGCCTGGTTTGCAGGTGCGCAGGCATGCATGGGGCCCCAGTTTGTGCGTGGCATGTACCAGCTAGTGGGCGGCGGCAGCCACCTGGTGGACCCGTGTGTGCCGTGCTGTGCTGTGCATGCCGCCGTGTGAGCCAGCTAGCCCGGCGCCCATGCAACAAACGCCGTCGCCACTTTGGCAGTGAAATCTGCTCTTGGCAACTTGGCCGATGCTCGCGTAGCACTAGCGCTCATTGTGCTCGCTCCCCATGCACTCCTCCCTCCCACCACCTGCTGCTGCAGCCCCCGGCGTGGCGCTGCTCCTGTGGCCCTATGTGGTGGACACGGCTGTGAGCATTGCTGACGTGGCCAAGGCCTGCAAGCCCAGCAAGGCGGCCGCCTGAAACCCTCCCTGCATGGCGGCAACTGCAGCTACAACGGCGGCAGCGCCTGGCTTGTGATGCACCAATGCACCACACCTGCTCTACACTGCGCGCTGGCAGGGTAAACCCATCAGTGCTGTGCCTTCATTACTCGTTTCACATTTTTCAGTACGCCTTCGCTACCCGTCACTCCTTTCATTTACACCGGGTAAAACACTGCTGCACGCGTTCAGGCGGTGATGGTCGGTGCACGGCGGGGGCGGCGGCGGCAGCCGGTGCAAGGCGATTCGTGCAATGTGTCTCACTACTGGCATCTGTGCATGCAGCATGTATTGTTGCGCTTGCACAGTCTGCAGTGTGCCTGGAAGCCTGGGATGCCACAGGCTGCCTGACGGCCAGGCACGGCGCCGGCAGCTTGTGGCCCATGCGGGCATGCCAGACAAGCACATGCGGGCAGCGAGGCGCAAAACAGCGGCTTGCAGGCACACTGATGGCACTGCATCGCGTTGTCACTCCTCTTTCAGCCTGCAGGAGGGCACCGCCCGCCTGTTTCAGACCGAATGGCTCCCGGCCTGCCTCCTGCCGCTGCGTGGCGCCTCTTGCGGCCCTCAACAATAATGATTAGACCGATCAGGTGTGACGGCGCTTGCGATGGCCCTTCCTGCGCACCTCGCCTCGCAATGCCGGGGTGGAAAGTCGGGGGCCGGTCAAAAGCCCGCCAGGCGCCGCCTGGAAGGCGATCGATGCTCTGCCTGCTGCTTACAGTCACTCATGGTCAAGTTGAAGCTGTCTGAGCGCCTGCAGCGGCTGCGCAAGCTTGCTTTTCGGCTGCTCTCTCTCGCTGGCCTCTTCCTGAAGCTGTCTGGGAGATGTGCATTCAAATGCTGGCACCGTGGAGCGCTGCGGGAGCTGCGGGAGCTGCTCCCGCCTGCTCCCGCCGGCCGGCAGCTCGAGCGCCGCCTTGCAGTCCAACTCTTTCCTGCTGCGCCGCCTCTGTCGCAGGGATTCAAGCTCTTCTTCAAAGAGAACCGCGTGAGTGTGTGCGCCGCTGGCCCGCACCGCACCGCGGGCAAGGATTGGGCCCGGCGGTTGGACGAGGCAGTGGCGGACCGGTGGGAGGCGCTGACGGACGAGGAGCGGCAGACGTGGACGGTGCGAATCCCTGGCCAGCAGGTGTTGCACTTGCGGTGTTGAAGATTGATGACCTTGTGTTGGAATGTGTGCGGCAGCAGCGCCATGGGGCCGGCTGGCGGCAGGCGCCGCCTTGCTCTGGGCGCTTGCGGGTGCTGGGCCACCCCGGTGCATTGAGCAGCCCAAAACCCACGACCTGCCCTGGGCTAAACCTGCCGCTGCAGGCAAGGGGCCGCCGTGCTGCTCGGGAGAAGAAGGCGGCTGAGGTGGAGGCGCAGCCATACTGGGGCCGGTGGCTGGACGCGCGCGGGCTGCTGGATGGCATGACCGACTACCGAGAGGTGTGCGGTGGCGGGTGTAAAGCTTTGGGGCTGTGGAGCCGATTGATGCGCGGTGATCACGCGAACTTCCCTGCCTTACCCCTGCAGAGGATCCGCCTCGCAAAGACCCTCATCTCGCAAGTGCTGGCAGACCCGCAGGAGCGGGAGGCAGCGTTTGCTGAGATGAAGGTGGGCGCTGGCTGCCTCGGGCTGGGGGCTCGTGCAGACGGGTGGTGTGACATTGCGTGGTGCCGCCGTATGGCGCTGTTGGCAGGTGCACACCTCCTCTGCTGCCCCGCTGTCCTGTCTCAATGCAGGGCTATGAGGCTGAGGAAGCGGCTGCCATCCGCCGGGGCGACATCCCGGTGCAGCAGCTTAGCTGAATGCCCAAGCCTGCGGCGCGGCAGGTGGGCGTGCAGGCAGTTGCAGGCTAGACTGTGCGCCGGCTTGTGAGGGCTGATGGCCAAGCAGTGCGGTGCTTGGCAGCCATCGGCCGTGCCCACTCTGTTGCCTCAGGGGGCAGCGTTGCCTTGTGAGCTCACATGCCTGCCGCGCGGGGGCAGAGCTTGTCTGCACGGCCTGCTTCGAGGGATGTCGCAGCTCACGCCATCGCTTGCCCTCACCACCACCACCCTGCGTTCATGCCCTCCGCCCATGCACAGGATCCACCCCATGAATGACCTTATGACTGCCTATTTGAGGGCAGTGCATGCCGCTTCATGAGCCGGCGGTGGTCGCTGCGCCACCCGGCGCAGGCAGAAGCCGGTGGCTTGGCGGCAGTGAAAAGTGCAGCTGGCAGGCATGCCATGCCTCTTCCCTCCCTTGACCCGCCGCCGCTCTCCTAAGCTCCCCTGTCCACCTCCCCTGTGCACTACACTCGCCGCAGCCCCAGACCCGCATCACCGCAGCATCGCAGCAGCGCATTCTGACGCACATGTGTTTAATCTGTAATGCTCTTTTGCTGTCGATGTAGAGTGTCATGCATAACAGGCATGGGTGCAGCTGTCTAATATGCACAGCAGACGTCGCATCATGCAGCTCTTGCCGCAGCTCAGGTCGGCCGCAGTGCGACGCCTGCAGGGCAGCAGCAATGCAAGTCGCATCTGGATGTCGGGACTCGTTGCAGGCATCCATCACCATGGCAGCGACTTCGCCAGCACCGCTTTAAGTGCAGGCTATTGAAATGCACAGAGGTGCGCTGCACACCAACGGGTGGCCGGCGCCTAAGGAGCGGCCACGGCGCCGGCGGGGAGGCGACTGCGCTAGACAGAGGCCGGCCGCCCTCGCCGCATCGTGCGTGCTTTCATGCACGATCGCTCACGCTGTGCAAGACGAGCGGGCGTAGGGTTTGGGGGAAGCCCTGCTAGGAGCTGATCCTCTTGCCATCCTGGAGGGCCTGCTGCCCTCGCCCAGGCGGGCGGTGTGGCCAGAAGCAGAATGACTGGGCCCCATTGCACGTCTTCTTCACGCTCACGAGGTGCAATGCTGCAGTTTTAGCCCCCGAAGAGCCTGCAAGCGCACTCCCCTCCCACACGCTCTCCCACGCCGTCGCCATGGCCGCCGCCGCGCTTTGCAGCGCGGCGCCCTGTGCCACTGCCAGTCTGCGCACTGCACGGAGCGGTGCAGAGGCGGCCAAGCCTCTGGCGGCTGCTCGCGGCAGCTTGCGTCCGCCCCTCCGGCTCCCGCGTGGCCTGTCGGTGTTCGCGCAAGCCAACAAGGTGAGCGTTCGAAGTGCGGGCGCGCGGTGGCGAGCTGTCGTTGTTGAGCCGCCCCTGCGGGAGCGGCAGCGCCGGCAGGCGGCACGCTGACTGGCCACCGGCGGCCGGGCTTCCTGCAACAGTTGCTGAACCCAGATGCAACAGCCCAGCAGCTGGGCCAGTCAGGCTTGAGCTGCAGTCCCCTGCTAGATTTCAGGCGGCAGGCTGAGGCTGCTCAGACTCTAGGCGCTAGAGCGTGTCTGCCGCAGGCTTGCATCGCCCAAACACCTGTTCCGCTCACCCAGCATTCCCCGCAATGCCCCCCACTCCCCCGCTGCAGCAGCAGGACGCACAGCAGCAGCAGCGGCAGCAGCAGCAGGATGCGCAGCTGGAGGTGCAGCGGCTGCAGCGAGCAGAGGCGCGCAAGCGGGAGCAGGTCACGTACCAGCTGGCCGCCATTGCCGCCACCACCGGCATCACGGCCACCGCCGGCTTTGCCACGTATTACCGGTGAGAGCTGCTTCCTGTACAATGCTGCTGCTACTGCCGCCGCTGCTGCTGCTGAGCTTGTTGGAACGTTGCGGAGGCAGCAGATGGCAGGCAAGCTGATGGGCGGCAACCGTGCCGGCTTGCCGCATTACGCGGTCTTTGCAGCTGCCTGCCATGTGCTAGCCTGCGAGGCAATAGTGGTTGGCTGTGGGCAGCAGTTGCAGCTGCTGTGCCCTGCACACTTCCTCGGCCCGAGGGCAACTCCTCACCTTGCCTGCGTGCTGCCCTGCTTGCGACCCGCAGCATCATGCTGCACATGGCGGACGGGCAGCCCTTCCCCTACCTGGACCTCGCCTGCACCCTGCTGCTGGCGGCGGGAGCGGCCTACGGCATGGAGATGTGAGCTGCCGGGAGGGGCAGGGGCGGCGGCAGTTGGGTTGGGGGAGCAGGCGCTGTGCTTGCTGCAGCAAGGGCGTGCATCGGCAGCAGGGATTGGCCATGGCAATTGCAACCCTGAGCCACACTGCTGGCCCCTTGCCTGCCTGCCTGCCCGCGCCGACTTTTGGCGCATTGCACCTCCAACCAAGCGGCACGTTTTACCCACCTGCCTGCCTGCCTGCCTGCCCTCTCACGCTGCCGTCGCCGACCATGTGCAGGTATGCGCGCTGGATCCACAAGGACATGTGGCACGACAACCCGGTGGGCTGGATCCTGCACAAGAGCCACCACGAGCCGCGGCTGGGGCCCTTTGAGGCCAACGACCTCTGTGAGTGCAGAACAGCAGGGAGGACTGTGGTGCGGGGGTGCAGGTTGTGACACAGTTCGGCAGCGTGCAGTGCGATGCTGCTGTGCAGTGCTTGCTGCCTGTGGGTTTTGGCTGAGAGAGCTTGTAAGGCTTGGCTACACTGTCGAACAACCGTCCTCACCCCATTTCACCTCACCGCACCCCACCACACTCTCTAATCACGCAGACGCGATCATGAACGCGGTGCCCGCCATGGCCCTCTGCCTCTACGGCTTCCTGCGCCCCGACGTCTGGGGCGGCGTCTGCTTCGGCGCCGGCCTCGGCATCACGCTCTTCGGCATCTCCTACATGTGAGGGCGGCGGCGGGCTTGAATTCAAGTCGAGTTCTTGTGGGGGCTGGGGGCGAGATGCTGCTCGAGTGTGCTTGCCGGACCCATTGCCTGCTGCTTGTTTGTGGCAACCCCCTTCAGGCGAGACACGATGCCCAGCTTGCTCAGCGCCGACCGCCTGCCCTGCCAACCAACCTCCTTCAATCACCGCCCCGCCGAACCTCCTCTCCCTCCCCCCCTGCCTTTGGCGCCCAGGTTTGTGCACGATGGCCTGGTGCACCGCCGCTTCCCGGTGGGCCCCATCGCCGACCTGCCCGCCATGAAGCGCATCGTGGTGAGGCAGGCTTGAATATGGAAAGTCATTTTGCCTGGCTGGCGGCAGACTGCGGGCTTGTGCTGTTTCTTAGCAGGCGCTGCCCTCTGCGCGCCCCTTTGCGGGGTTGTCGTTAGTTCGATGTACGCAACCATCCAACCCAACCAGCCCGCCGCTTCATGCCTCGTCCTCGCAGGTGGCCCACCAGCTGCACCACAGCGAGAAGTATGGCGGAGTGCCCTTTGGCATGTTCCTGGGTCCGCAGGTGGGCAGGGGAGGAAGGGCAGGCGGGCTTTGCAGAGTGGCATGTGCAGGACTTGCTTGCTTGGCGGCCAGGCATCGCCGGTGCTGCTGCTGCTGCCATTTCATGCATGGCAAGCAATGCAAGCATCTCATGCTGGCGGCAGTTGCGACTGGTGACTTATCACTGTGTTGCATTGTTGCTGTCCCCTCCTACAGGAGCTGGAGGCGGTGGGTGCCGGCCCCGAGCTCGACCGCATGGTGGCCGAATTTGAGGCGAGCCGCAAGGCCAAGCAGGCAGCCGGCGCGGGCCGCAGCTAAATGGCCAAGCAGGCGGCCAGCGTTAGCTGCCACTGAATGCGACATCCGCCCGGCCAACAATAAGAGCAGCACAGCGCCCCGACGCTGAATGCGCCAAAGCCACCCCACACTTGCTGACCCCGTGGCGGCTGTGCATCCTCTCGGAGGCCAGCCGGTCAGATCCGCCAGGCACTTGCTGCTGTACAGCAGCCGCAGCAGCCCAGCCCCTCCGCCCGCCCTCTCTCATTCCTCAACCAACCCTGCTCGCGCCATAACCCTCTCACACCCTCGTCACGTACTCTACGCATCCTGCCCCAACGACTCCCAGAGCGAGCCGACCCTGCCGTGAGAACTTGCCCCATTCTTCCATGCTGCCCTGAGCTCCCCTGAGCCCCCGCCCGCCGCCCCTGCCCCCCCCCCCGCCCCCTAGCGGCGCGGCGCCGCCCGCAGCCCCCCGCCTTGCTCCGTCCCCCTTTTCAGTCCGTCCCATTTCATTCGGGGGCGCCGAACCCATTTTCCGCCGCCCCCGGCTGTTTGCACCGCACCTGCCTAGGAACCGCCCGATTTGTCGCAGGACGGGGGCTGTGCCTGCCTTCCTGCCTTGCCCAAGTGCCCGCACTGTTTCTCTGCCACCGCCACTGTACTCAACACCCCCTACGTGCGGCCAAGAAAGCCCGAGGCCGTCGCTGCCCCCTGCCGTGGCCTGCTGATCGAAGTAAACGCTGATGTTTGTTTCTCCACTGCCCTGCCCCCTACATGTCGATTTGCGCTGTACTCGCCCTTTGTAACTGTTCACAGCTTCACATGGCTTTGCATACAATGGCTGGCTGCGGCAGCTGGGCACGCACAGGGGGGGGCAGTTGCAGGGATAAAGCCAGACGCAGGCGCAGGAATGAAAGCGACGTCAGGCAGTTTGCAGATACACTGAAACGGGGCTGAGGGGAGTTGGAGGCGTGATGCATTCACCACGGCTTGGCAGGACAAGCGCGATATCACATGCACGGCAAAGCAATGAATGTGCATTACGAATGAAACAGGTAGGCAGGCAGGCTGTTACGGATCAGCTTGGGTATGGTGTGACGAGTTATAAACTCCCATGTATGTGGAGACATGTGACATGCAAAAAAGGAGCGTGGCAGCAGGGACAGGCTTGGTGTTCAGCCGCCATGGTGTTTGCCGATGGCAGGTTTGTTATGTGGGCTGGCATGCGTAAGGGGCATGTTGTGGTGGCTGGCTTGACTGTTCATGTTGAAGGTTGAGGCTTTGCACCTGCTGCCTCACACGTTCGCGATGTAGTAGCTGCAAGGGAAGGGAGGCTGGGTATCCTGCTCAGTTGATTCACATACAGACGCCGTTTGGCAAGGCAAAGCAGGCGGCAGCAGGTAACCAATCTACATTGCACCGGCGCTGATGGCTTGGTGCCGCCCAGCGGTCCTGAGCTCCAGCCCCAGCGGAACCTTCCGTTCAGCAGTTCAGCGGCTCCAAATCCCACCCCAGTGGAGCCTCCCCCTGAACTCACCGGTTCAGCGGGTGCTGGAACTCGGGCAGCACCTGGGCGGTCTTGAAGCCGGCGGCCAGCAGCATCTCCTTCATCTTGCGCTGCAAGGCAGGGGGCGGGGGCCAGGCAGGCAGGCTGAATAGGGTTTGCCTGGCGTGCCCATACTCCTGGTCAGGCAAACACAGGGGGCAAAGACCCGCCCTGCTGTACATTGCAGTGGCGCTGGTTCATGAATAGTGTGTTCTGCGAGCCCAGGCCGGTAGACGCACAAAGCACCCTGCACACATCCCACCACAAGCTCAGCCCACACCACCACACTCATGCACCTCTGAGATGCCGGTGGTTCCCAGCGCCGCTCCATCGGGGGCGCTCATACCAGAGGGCAGGCACAGATGGCAGGAGAAGCCTGCGGGCAGTGATGGGTTTGTATAGTGGGTTTTGAGCCAAACCTTGGTTGAGGGCAGGGCGTTGGAGACGAGACGAGGATGGAACCAGTGGGGCACCTTGAGGGCAGGCAACATGGCCGCCAGACGCCGCAAGCAGCGATGGCCGAAACAGGGAAGCGGGAGCAGCAGAATGGGCGGCTGCATGGGCTTACCGTACAGCATGGGCGCCAGCGGGTGCTGGTGCACGTTCTCGCCGTGGCTGCAGGCAGGTAAGCATTTGCGGGCAGCAGCGAGTTGGATTGAAGCAGAAGGTGGCCAGTGTTGCTGCCGCTTGAATGCCCGTGCATGCCCGTGCATGCCCCACAACCCTTTGTCGTCCCATGAAGCAGTGCACCAGCATGCCATGCTGGTGGCATCTTGCAAGCCACCTGCCCGCCACCCCACCTGTCAAGCGAGCTCATGTCGCCGACGATGTACGCGCCGCCGGGCGCCACCGCCTTGCAGATCGACTCCAGCACCTGCGCACGACGGGCCACCAACAGTTTGCTGTGATGCAGCTGCAGGTGGTGACCAGGACAGTCCCTTGGGCAGGGTAGAGCGGCACCGCATGTGCAAGCTGGCTTAACACCACCAGCAAGGCAGCCCAAAGCAGATTGCAGCCATCTACCTGCTGGGGGTGCGCCATATCATGGATGGCGTCATGGGTCATCACCAGCTGCAGGTGGGCGGTGGCGGATGCAGACATGTGTTGAGATGGGATGAGAGGGGCCGCAACTGGACGCATCTGGGTTGCTGGCATCAGCGCCCTGGACTTGGGATTGCCACCATCCTTGGGGCATGGCAGGGGTGAATGCTCATGTGCCCACCCAGTTCCTTCAACCCATACCCCGATGCAATGTGCTCCTCCTGCCCACACCTGGAAGGCCTTGTCGGGCATGCCGCGGTCGTCCAGGCCAGGGTTCACAAAGCTCACGTTGGCCAGGCCACGGCATGATGCCTCCTCCCGCGCCACGCTGCATTGGAGTAGAGTGGCGGGCAGGGGCGTAGTGCAGCGGAAACTGGGCGGGAGGCACCAGGGACAATGCTGTATTGGCGGCTGACGGCGCTCTCACATAGCATGGCAGCACAAAGCAGTTGCAGCTGCTGCTGACTTTTAAGTGGTTGGTTCAGTGTGTAAGATTGAACAACAATTGTTCAGCTCACCGCAGCGCGTCTTCCGCGATGTCAAAGCCGGTGCAGGCGCAGTTGGGGAAGGCTGCTGCCACCGCCATCAGCGCCTCGCCGCAGCCGCACCCCACGTCTGCCACCTGCGAAAGGGCAGCAGGACAGGAGACAGCGGTTAAGGTTGCAAAGAACGGTGCGCACCAACACTCCTGTGCATGCATGCTACCTGACGTGAGAGAGGACAAAGCAGTGTGTGCAGTTATAGCCAAGCAGAAGCTGCGAATGCGGAACATCGTGAGTGACTGGGTCATTAGTGCCCTACACACCACTAAAAAGGGCAGGCTGCCCGCCCACCTGGCATCCCGCCTCCAGCTGCCCGCGCATGCCGGGCAGCGCGCACAGCGAGGGCACCAGCGCGTGGCGCGCCCACACGCCCTGCAGGGGGGAGCAGCGACAGGTGGGTGTGGCATTGGAAACTATTTCCGGCTGCATTGATCAATGAGACGACCACAACGCCAGCCACACCCTTGCAGCAGAAGTAGAGGCAGCAGCAGGTGTGAGGCAGTAGCAGGCCACCCTAGCACGCAACTCACCAGCTCGCGGCACACGCCACAGGTCACGGCCGGCTCAATCTCGTCGTAGCTGCGGGAGGGACGGGCCAGTGGAGGTGAGATTGAGCATGGGAGGGTGGTGCCTTCTCAACTGGTAGGCAAGTGTGACGCCCTTCCTGTCCGGGCCCACATTCCTCGACACACCACCCGCCCACCCGCTCAAATCAACAGCCCCTCCCACCCACCTGATGCCTGCGCCGGACTTGAAGCAGTCCACCAGGCGGTCCTCCACCATGCGGCTCATGGCGGGGATACACGAAAACATGCCTGCGGAGGCACTGGGCAGCAGTTGGTGGGCTGGGCAGACCATATCCTAAGAAAGTAAGAAAACCGCCCCAGCAGGCAGGAAAGCAAGATAGACAGTGTCCCAGCAAAACTGGCAACGTGAAGCATGCAGGGTGGGCAGAGGGGCCGAGGGTGCCTTCCTTACCCGCGAAGAAGTGGGGCGAGGCGTCCGGCCCGTGCTCGTTCACCAGCACGTCAGCCTGGGCGGGGGTCAGCCAGAACTGCATGGGAGGTGGGGCAGGGCAGAGGGAGGTGAGGAAGGGCATGAGTCGCAGCTGGCGCGCGGAGAGATGCATCGACTTGCGCGGTGCAGCGTGCAGCACTGGAGAATTTGCCCGCATATGGAGGGTTAGAGGGGTGCGGCATGCAGCTGGACTGGCCTCCATGAAGCAAAGCGTAGCTGCCCACCTGCTCCGCTTCTGCATCGGTGGAGATCACCTTGGCGGACGCCTGCTGGCGCAGCCACTCAGTGACGTAGCTGCAGGCAGCCAGGGAAGGTGATAGTAGGTGAGTGCAGCTGGCTGCAGGTGGGATGTGCGAGCGAGAGACTAGGGCGGGGCACCTGTTCCGACAAGGGAAGCCAGTCCATCGGGTCAGACATGCAGGCAACTACCGAGCCTCACCGCTCATTCAGGTTCAGAGCGGCGGCCAGGTCGGCGGCGGTGCAGGGGCCGTGCTCCTTCAGACCCTGGTACAGGCCCAGCCTGCATGGGGGCATTCAGGAGCGAGAAGATGGGGGCTCAGTTGATCACAGCACACGGTTGGGTGGTGCAATCATCGCATATGATAGGCCAGCTATGATAGGCCAGCGACAGCAGGCTTCCCACAGCTGCCAACAGCCAGCGCCCGCCTGCCATCGTTCACAAGCCAAGCCGCTCACTCACCGCTCCCCCAGGAAGATGAGGTTGCAGGTCATGCCGCCCACGATGTAGGCGCCCAGCAGCTCCTGCATCTGGGTGTGCTCATCCTTGGCAGGCACTGCCGCCGCCTCAGCTGCGGCTTTGGAAGGAGCCGCCCCTTCGGCGGCATCGGGCAGAGCGGCGTCGGCGGGCGCGGCAAAGCCGGCGGCGCCCACATCGCCCATGCGCACGCGGTCCAGGGGGTGGCGGGGAGACTGCATGGCTGTGTCTGCAGAGAAAGGGGCGGCACGGGAACCGACGAGGCGTGAGTGGGGAGTAGATTGAGTTGTGTGGTGCCGAAAGCGGCGGCGCCGGAGGTGGCGGCAGCAACTGGCCCTTGCCCCCGCGGCCGGCGCTGGCGGTCGGCGGCGCTCCAAGAACTCTCGACCTGTCATGCCAAGCTGCAGCAAGGGACAAGCGCGCTCATACAGCGCACCTGGGTGGAGGGCTTTTTGCACAGGGCCCGCGATGTGCCGTGCAGACTTGAAAAGCTGAACAATCAGGAGCTGCGAGTGCGCTTAATGATCGAATGGTCACCGAAGGTTGACTGCATCCTTCATGAACATGAATGTCCTGCCGCCCGTAGGCAGCTGCATGAAGCTTACAAGAATTGCAAGAATGGCCACCACCCTCTGTGGGGCAGGCTTGCGCCCGCTCCGGGCAGGATGCACAGCTGCTCAAAACCAAGCAATTCAAACAACGCAAGCATTGAATGAATGAATGAACCTAGAAGTCTCCTTTCCAGGGCCATGCTTGGCCCCCTTGGGCAGCTGCAACGGCAGGAGGTTTGTAACTCGCCCGAGAACGAGCTGCGTCGCTGCGACGCCGCGGCCCCCGCCGCTACTGGCGGCCTGCTCCTTCAAAAACCCACCAACCGCATGATGCGAGAGAGCAGAATAGTAGCAGAGAGACAGCAGAATAGTAGCAGAGAGAGAGCGGCGGGTGTGCACAGGGCAGGCAGAAGAGGGAGCTAAGGAGCTGTGCGCTGCCGCCAGCTGCCCTCGCCGCCAAGCCACCGGCTTCCGCCGCCCCCAGCCTGCGCTGGGCGGCGCAGCGGCCGCTGCCGGCTCATGGAGCGTCACGGCGCTGCCCCCAATCGGGCAGCTACGAGGTCTTTCAGGGGGGATCCTGCGAGTGGGCGGGAGGGCATGAACGCACATGGTTGGTGGTGGGGAAGAGCCATGGGGTGTTGCAAGGCGGAGTCCAAGGGGGCGGCGCTGCCACGTGGTGCACCCTGCTGGCATGCATGCATTTGTCTCTCCAGCTGTGCTGGCATCACCCCGCGGCAGGCCGTCTTGCTGCTGCAGCATCCCCCCACAAGTGCAGGCCCACCCACCCGCCGCACGCTGCCCTCAAACGCCCAGACATGAGCCCTCACTCACTCGCAGAGGCCACATGAACGCAGCAGCGGTTGTTCCACTGTCCATCCCTGCAGGAGTGGGGAGGGAAATGAAGCGGGGAATCAGCAAGCTGGCGCAGAGAGGAAGCTGGGCGGGCAGCCGCCCGCCAGGATGGCTGCCGGGAGCATCGGCGGCGGCCGCCGCCGCTGCTCCAGCAGGTTTCTGAGCCCTTGCCATGCATGCTGCAACCACTGAGGGGCTGTGGGACCAGGCTGAGGGCTGGCGGCAGAGGAGGTGCTGACTCCCAGAGCTGGCATCGCTGGGAGGGCCGGAGAGACCCCTGGGCCGGCTGGGGACCCACAGCACTGCTGGGCGGGCATAGCAAGCCTGCAGGCAGGCTGGGAGGGCTGCCGAGGCACTCTGGGGCTCACCAGCCAGGGGAGCAGCCCGTTAAGGGCTGCGGCCGCTGCTCGCCGCCATCAGATGTCGCCACCATCGTGAGGGCAGGCAATCAACGGCGAAAAGGACTGAATGCGGCAGCTGGGGGGTTGTTGTTGTGGCGGCGCCCGCGCTGCGCTGCGCCCGCCAGCATGGGGAGGTTTTCTGCTGCCCCGTCCCACAATTTCAGGTTCCAAAGATTAAGATTGAAAACCTTAGATTGATCTAGATCCAGGAAACCAGGGATTACCATGGAATCAAGAAGGGTCCAAACCCTAGATCCATGGCAGCAGGGATTCTTTGTGCAACCAGGGATCAAGGGTAGCAAAGGTTTCAAAGACTGGTATTGTTTCTATGGAATATCAGATCTAACATTTGCCACGTTAGATCAACGGTATCATAGATCCCAGCTAACCTTTGGTGCCCCTGATAACATAGATCCCAGGTGTTCTTGGCCGAACACTGATCATTTCCGAGGTTGTGATAGTGCTTAATAGCACTGTTTGAAACCAGGAAGCCGGGCCGCCTGGAGGCACAGGGAGCCTCAACGCCACTTGTTCTGGCCGTCTGCAACAACGAGGAAGCGTGGGAGGAAGGGTGAGCAGCTGACGCTCCAACTGTCACTGCGGCAAGAGGAGAGCGGGGCAGCATTAGTGAGCACGGCTGCACAAAGGTGGAGGGAGACTGGGGTGAGTGAGTTGGCACCTTCAGCATCGCTGCGGCAGGGGAAAAGGGATGGGACGTGCTGTGCAGAGCACTGCTGAGTAAAGACACTGGGATAGATTGGGATAGATTAGGCTGAGTTGGTTTGCGCCACATGAGTGGGCTGGCGCCACAAGCAACCTCTGCGGCAAGGGAAAGGGTGGGCTTTGTTGCAATGGGACATAATCTTACGTGACGGCCTGAAATGAAGCCGCCATGCGCCTGCAAACAGCTAGGGACGAAGGGCAACAGTGCTGTGCTCCACCAAAAGGCATCGTGCCCGAAACGGCGGCGCATGTGCGACGGCGGCAGCACCGCCATGGGCGCCTTAGCTGCCGCCGCCAACATCCTTGCACGTACGATCGTGCGCTGGTGGTTGATCGCACGCTCGACCAAAGCAAATGGACCAGCGACCCGGCCGACAGCTGAGCAACCGCTCGCGCAGCTCCGCGCAGCCCTTGCACTCACGCTGACAACATCTTGCACCGTTGCAAGCTTGTTGCCTGCTGATCGCCGAGCCAGCGCTGCAGCGGGGCTCCAACGGCGGCCGGTTGCCAGCACAGGCACGCCTTCCAGCGAGCTGGCCCGACCTCAACAGCGCAGGCTGAACTGGAGCCGTAGATGGAGGCGCTGAGCAGGGGCGCGCGCCAGTGTTTGAACTGGCAGGCAGCGCAGCACAACAGCAGGTCGCAGCAGGTAGCACCAACAGCGTGCACTCTGGGTGCACAAAGCCTGCATTTCCGGCATGGCTCCAGGAAAAATCAATTTCTCTTTCCTAGCACTTCAACACATTGTTTTCATCATTTTGAGTGCCTAAGAAAGGTTTGAGGAGGGGCAGAGGCAGCCGCGGGAGGGCACCGGCAGACCCACCTCAGGCAGTGGCCCGGCGGCCCCCGGCTTGTCCGCAAACGCTGTTATGGGAACAGGTGGACCATCTTGAGTCCCGATTGACCGGTGCAAGCGCCCCGCCGAGCTACTGGAAGTGCCCGGCGAGCGCCCAGCCCGGGGCGCGGGGCCCCAGCTGTCGGAGGTCTTTGTATGAAACCCCCAGAACAAGGTGCAGGCCTGGAACAGGGCGGCGTTCGTGTTGCATTTGCGTTGCCAGGGTGTCCCTTGCAGCGCAAAACACGCCGATCGCCCTGACTGGCCTCCCTGCTGCACCGTCCCTCGCTCCTGCTGCGTCCGTTAGTCTATCAACGCTTTCTGTGATGCGCGGAGAGCACTGGGACTCGGTGTGCCTCCTCTTGAGTGTCCAAAGAACAAAACTAAGCATGCAATTGGGCTAATTCGCGCTGTAGAGGAAGATCCAGACCAGGGGGGTACAACCGACCCCCCTGCCCCCTGAGGTGTGCACCCAGATGCACCCAAGTGGGCCCTCTCCTCAAGCCAGTGCGGGCGGGCTGCAGCCAGCTTGGTGTGGTGCAGCAGCACGCTGGCGCAGCGCCGCCGCCTTGGCTGCAGCTGCCGCTGCGCCGCCCGCTTGCCCGCCCATGCCGCTGCTCAGCCCGCCTGCATGGCCTTGAGTGAAGTGCCCAAGTGGGCCCTCTCCTCATGCCTTTATAGATGAGCTGCAGCCAGTCTAGCACGGTGCATGCGCACTGTGGCAGAGTGCTTGCACCTTGGCTTACCGCCGCTTACGCAAGCGGCATGCCCGCACATATGCCTGCAGGTGCTCTGCCCACCTGCCAGGCCAGGAGGGAACTTCCCTTGAAGCGCCGAAGAGGCTGGTGTACAGGTCGCAGCCAGCCTACACGGTGCAGGCATGCTGTGGGACAGTGCCCCAGTAATGTTGCTGCTTTGCCCTTCCCTGGCCAGCGGTTAGAAGGCAGGACGAGCCGCCACAGCCAAACAGTGCTCTTCAGCACTCTCACACCCTCGGATAAAATCCATGACTGGCCTTGGTTTTCTTTGTGATTCCCTGATACTGAAGCAGCTATGATATCTTTGCCAACCCCAGGTACCAGGGATATCAAAGACAACAAAGAATCAATGTTACCTGGGATTCAATGCCGGTCTTTGGCAGCCTCAGGTGGCATGGCAAGGCAAAGACAGCAAAGAATCCAGGGAACCTGGGGTTAGCTTTGAATCAATTAAGTCTTTGGAACCCTGGAACTGCTTTGAAACTTTGCAAATCAAGAGCAGCATTGAAACAATGCATATCAATGTGTATCAATGCATATCTCAGGTGCCAAAGGCGGCCAAAGACAGCCAAAGGTTCCAGGAAATCTTGGAATCAAAGTGACCTTTGTGAATCAATGTGTTTCTTTGCTGCCTGAAATAGTGGGATGCCCGATGGCGCCCAACTCACTTGTGCTCACTCCTGATCCATTTGCCGGCCACTGTGAGTCTCCGATCAGCAACCCGCCGGCAGCACCCTGCGCACACGGCACGCTCGGATTCGGCCATGGCAGGCCTGCAGGCCTCCATGTTAGACAGCCGCCGAGCAGTCACGTGAGCTGTGCACAGCTGGCGTGCCGGCCGCAGGCGCAGCCACTGCGGCTCAGGGCGCTGCCTCTGCCACTGCGAGCGCAATGGCGGCAGCCGAGGAGGCTTCTGGGGCAGCGCTGGCTGCTGCGGGTGCTGCGCTGCAGGCGGTGGCGCAGATGGGGCAGCAGGCGGAGCGGGACAGCCGCCGCTGGGCGCAGGTGCAGCGACTGTCGGCACAGCTGTCTGCTTTGCTGGAGCAGGTGAGCTGGGAGGCCACATTGTAGCAGCACCCCAATGGCAGGTTGGTGCCCATCCACCTCAACCTTGCTGTTTTTGGACCCACACGTGCAGATGAGCATGGAGCGCTCGCAGGCGCCTGCGCAGGATCGCTCTGCTCAAGCGCCGCAGGTGGGGTGCCGGCTGGATCCCGGCTTTGGCGAAATCCTGATGTTTCATGCTTGACGCCTTCGCCCCAAGCTGAACGCAGCAGCTTCTGAACGTAGCACTTGGCGCTGTGCTGCCCGTTCCGGGCAAGCCAGTGGCTGACCCTCTCCTTCCTGTGCCTCAACACATTCAGGACGGGGCGCCGCTGGCTGTGCACCCGCCGTCCACCACTGAGGGCACGCACAGCATGCACCCAGTGCAGGCAAGCACGGCTAAGGCTACTGTGGGGAAGGGGGCAAGGGCAGACCGGCTTTGTCAAT
>VFQQ010001323.1_pt1 | contig 35752 bp, 26 predicted proteins | sample 3512341 | NCBI WGS metagenome assembly VFQQ01 (sample SAMN10412373, study PRJNA504923) | tailings metagenome | isolation source: Relicate 2 Philex TSF1 revegetated site | place: Philippines: Tuba, Benguet | collected 2017-08-29 | reverse complement strand
CTACGACTATCCCGTGCTGGTCAACGGCCGTTACATCATGCGCCCCTCGCCGATCCCGAAGTTCGATACACCGAAGATGCACCGCAACCCCGCGCTGCAGCTCTTCGGCGCAGGCCGTGAGAAGCGAATCTATGCCGTGCCGCCGTTTACCGATGTCGTTCCGCTCGACTTCGAGGATCACCCCTTCGCGATCGAAACATGGGACCGACCGTGCGCGCTCTGCGGTGCGACCCACACGTTTCTCGACGAGATCATCGTGAACGACCGCGGCGGGCGGCTGTTCGTGTGCTCCGACACCGACTACTGCAGCGAGCGGCGCGCGGCTGGCCATGCCGGGGACGGCGGAGCCGGACTGGAGGCCGCCGAATGACCGACGTGCCCATCCTGCGGGTTCGTGACCTGGCCAAGTTCTACGGCCGACGCGTCGGCTGCCGCGACGTTGCCTTCGACCTCTGGCGGGGAGAGGTGCTCGCCATCGTGGGAGAGTCGGGGTCGGGCAAGACGACGCTCCTGAACTGCCTGGGCGGCCTCGTGACCGCCGATACGGGCGTCATCCGATATTCCCGTCGCGGCGGCGGCGAGATCGACCTCGCCCGCGCGGGTGAAGCCGAGCGCCGTGCCGTTCTCCGGGCGGAGTGGGGCTTCGTTCGCCAGAACCCGCGTGACGGTCTGCGCTTCGGGGTGAGCGCCGGCGCCAATGTCGGCGAGCCGCTGATGGCGATCGGACACAGGCACTTCGGCAGGATTCGGTCGACTGCCGTCGAGTGGCTGGAGGCGGTGGAAATCGATGCGCATCGGATCGACGACCTGCCGTCCGGTTTCTCCGGTGGGATGCAGCAGCGCCTGCAGATCGCCCGCAACCTGGTGACGCACCCCTCAATCGTGCTGATGGACGAACCCACCGGCGGGCTGGACGTGTCGGTCCAGGCGAAGCTGCTCGACCTGATTCGCAGGCTGGTAAGGGAGAACGGCGTCTCCGCCATCGTCGTCACCCATGACCTCGGCGTCGCCCGTTTGCTGGCCGACCGCATGCTGGTGATGAAGGAGGGCGAGGTGGTGGAAAGCGGGCTGACCGACCAGCTGCTCGATGATCCCCAGGCCGCCTACACCCAGCTTCTCGTCTCCTCCGTGCTCACGGTGTGATCCGATGGAACCGATGATCCGCATCGAGGCGCTCGCCAAGACCTTCACCCTCCACCTGCGCGGTGGCATCGAGCTTCGCGTGCTCGAAGGTTTCTCGATGGAAGTCGCGGCCGGGGAGTGCGTCGTGCTGCGTGCGCCGTCCGGTACCGGCAAGAGCACCATCCTGCGCTGTGTCGCCGGCAACTATCGCATTCAGGGCGGCCGGGTGCTGATCCGCCATGACCAGGCCATGGTCGATATCGGATCGGCCGACCCGCGCGAATTGATCGCGGTGCGCCGCCATACGATCGGCCATGTGAGCCAGTTCCTGCGCGTCATCCCGCGCGTCTCCGCCCTCGATATCGTGACGGAGCCGCTGATCGGCCGCGGCCTCGGTCCGGAAACGGCGCGCGAAAAGGCCGGCGCCATGCTGGCCCGGCTCGGCATTGCCGAGCGCATGTGGAACCTGCCGCCGGCCACCTTCTCTGGCGGCGAGCAGCAGCGGATCAACATCGCACGCGTGCTTGTGGCCGACTATCCCGTCCTGCTGCTGGACGAACCGACTGCGTCGCTGGACGACGCGAACCGGCGGATCGTCCTGGACCTGGTGACCGAGGCCCGCCGGGCGGGGGCTGCGATCCTGGGCGTCCTGCATGATGCGGGCGACCGCGAGGCGATCGCCACGCGTATCGTGGATGTCGCGCCGATGGAGGTTGCCGCCTGATGGCCGAACAGGTTCTGGACAACGCCCGGCTGGTATTGGCGGGCGAAGTGATCGACGGCCATGTGGCAGTCGACAGTGGTTCGATCTCCGCCGTCGGCGCCGGCCGCAGCGCCCGAGCGGGCCGCATCGACCTGGAAGGCGACTATCTGTTGCCTGGTCTGGTGGAACTGCATACCGACAATCTCGAGAACCACGTCCAGCCGCGCCCCGGCGTCGACTGGCCGATGCTGTCGGCCGCCATGGACCATGATGCGCGTATCGCGACGGCGGGAATCACGACCGTGCTCGATGCGATCTCCGTCGGCTCGATCCGCGACAACGGCATCCGGGTGGAACGGATGAAGGAGATGATAAGGGGCGTGGCGCTGGCCAACCGCCAGGGCATGCTGCGCGCGGACCACCTTCTGCATCTGCGCTGCGAGGTTTCCACGCCCGACCTTATCCAGCAGTTCGGCGAATTCGTTGACACGCCGGCGCTCCGCCTCGTCTCCGTCATGGACCACACGCCAGGACAGCGGCAGTTCGTCAACCTCGCCAAGCATTTCGAGTACTACAAGGGCAAGTTCGGCATGAGCGATGCCGAGATCGCCGACTATCACGTGCAGAAGAAGATCCAGCAGGAACGCTGGTCGGCACCGAATCGTACCGCGCTCGTCCAGATCTGCCGCGATCGTCACCTGCCGCTCGCCAGCCACGACGACGCGACCGAGGCCCATGTGTCCGAGGCCGTCGGCGACGGCATCGTCATCGCGGAATTCCCGACCACGGTGGAAGCGGCTGCCCTGTCGCATGGCCATGGCCTGCGCGTGCTGATGGGCGGGCCGAACCTTGTGCGCGGCCACTCGCATTCCGGCAACGTTTCGGCGCTGGAACTGGCGCGGCGCGGACATCTCGACATCATTTCCTCCGACTATGTGCCCTCGAGCCTGTTGACCTCCGTCTTCCGCTTGGCGGAAGGCGAGCTCGGCATCAGCCTTCCGGCAGCGGTGGCGATGGCCAGCAAGACACCGGCCGAGGCCGTCGACCTTGCCGACCGCGGCGAGATCACCGAAGGCCGCCGGGCCGACCTGCTGCAGGTGCGCGTGGTGGAGGGCGTACCGGTCGTGCGTGCCGTCTGGCGCGAGGGACGCCGCGTCGCCTGACATCGGCCGCTTGACCGTGCCCCGTAAACGGCGATAGCGTCGCGTCGCTGCTGTAGGGCGCATCGGCTGAGAGCCGGAGGGGCAATGCCCGCCTACGATCGTCAACCGTAGTGCGCCCATGCCCAATCTCGAAAATCTGAAGAAGCAGGCGAAGCTTTATCTGCGCTGGCATCGCGACGGCTATTACCCCGTCGCGGCTCAGATCAGATTGTTCCTGCCGCGCTTCCAGCGTTTGAGCGACGCAGAGATCCTCCGTCAGCCGTTCAAGCTGAGCGACGCGCAGGAGTTGGTCGCAAGGAAAGCGGGATTCGTGACCTGGGCTGCGCTGAAGTAGGGACTCAAACCGATGACCACCCCTATGCCCGCGACAACTCCGACCGCCACCATGATGACGGCCGAACCGCAATTGTTCGTCGCCGATATCAGGCGCTCCTGCGATTTCTTCGTCGGTAAGCTTGGCTTCCGGATCGCCTTCACTTATGGCGAGCCGCCCTTCTACGCCCAGGTGTTTCGCGACGGCGCCAGGCTGAACCTTCGCTGTGTAGATGTCCCGGTGTTCGATGCGGGGTTCCGGGAGAGGGTGGAGGACGCGTTGTCGGCCAGCATCACGGTGGACGACGCGAAGCCGCTGTATCTGGAATTCCAGACGGCCGGAGTGGACTTCCATCAGGTCCTGAGAAGCGAACCCTGGGGTGCCCGGACCTTTATCATCCGTGATCCCGACGGCAATCTGATCCTCTTTACCGGCAGTGCCTGAGCCTCCGCGGGATGCCGCCGTGGTCTTCACCCAGCGGCGGCATTCCGCAGAAAATCGAGCGCGATGGGCCACCAGGCTTCATTGGCGGCGGCACGGCCCCGGGCGGTCCCGCCGAAGGCCAGGAACTCCCCGCTGACCGGATGCCTGAAACCGTTCTCGGTCGTGGGCACATGCGGCGGGGCGATGCTGTGACCGCAGTCCTCGAAGCTCAGGTGTCGATAGGGCCAGCGATGTTTGTGCAGTTCCAGCCGTCGCCGTGCAATCTCCGCCAGATCAAAGCGTGGCGCCAGCCGGTCGTCCTTGCCTGTCACCAGCAGCACGGGACCGTTGATCCGTTCCACCGGGATGGTCGCGCGCGCCACCGCTGCCGCGTTGCGCATGGCCGACAGATAGCCCGGCACCAGCGAAACGGCCGGATCGGCGCCGCTCCAATCCGCTTGCGGATTGTCCTCGAACAGATGCGGGACCGGCTTTCCCTGGTAGGTCCAGGCAGCCGAGGGATGCGCGGTGCCGGGTTCGGGATCGCCGATGGGGGCCATGACGAGGCCACTCGCCATCACACCGACTACGGCGCGAACCTTCGGAAAAATCGAACCCGCGAGAAGGGCGAGTTCTCCGCCGCGCGAGATGCCCTCCAGCGCGATGAAATCCTTCCGCGGCCGGATCGTCGAAAGGGCGAAATCAACGGCTTCGGCAATATACTCGAGCGGAATGCCGACCAGACCGCGCGGAAGTCCGGGAGCGCCGAAATAGGCAAGCGCCAGGACGGCAAAGCCGTGGGCGGCATAGAGCGCGGCGCGGCCGTGATCGGCCCCGCCGCCGGAGCCGCCCAGCACGATCAGCGCGGGATGCGGTCCGGCGCCCGGCGGCAGCCACCAGCCGCCCCGCAGGCGGCCGGTGTCGCTCAATGGCTGGAACGTCACGCCCGGCGCGACGAGATGACGGGTGATCTCCGCGCGCACTGAAGTCTCCGCCGAGCCCTCGGCCGCGAAGGCGATCGACACGGGATCGCGCACGCGCCTGGCCGGTCGAGGAACATGGTTTGTTCGTTCCATTGACCAGATCAGGCCCGTGGCCGAAGCGTCCTTGTAGCTGCCCTCAATCGGAATCGCCGTCGCGAGGTCCACATCGCCCCGGCTGTCCGTCAGGAAGACGGCGTGGGAGTGCCATGTGGCACCGCTGCGCGCGAGCATTTCCGCGGAGATGCGGACCGGCGCCGACGGTGCGAAGCCGCGCAGTCGAATGGCCGGCGCGAGGTCTTCCAATCCCTCGGCCGGCGAGACTTCAATGGCCGGCTTCATATCGGCAGCATAACCGCTGCTCGAAACCGCGGCGCCGGTTGCGGCCAGAAACCGCCGACGGGTCCAGACAGCGTCAACCGGCGAGCGCATAGCGCGCGCGGATCAGGAACGGCGCCCCCACCGCCTGCTGTTCGAAGAGGGTGAGGGCGTCAACACGTAAGGGCTGCTCGGCAAAACGGCCGACATGAGGCGCAAGCGCCGCGGCGACGCGTTCCCGCTCGTTGGCTTCCAGCCGACAGCTCAGCGTGAAGTGCAAGCGGAACTCCTCCATCACGTATGGGTAGCCCCACTTCAGAAGGTATTCTTCCTGACGCGGCGAAAGTCCGGCCTTGCGCCGCCGCGCCAGTTCTTCCGGCGGGGCCGGGGCGCGAAAACGATCGAAGGCGCGGACGCAATCGGCGGCAAGGTCGAGGATGCGCGGGTCCTCGCGTTCCGGCACCAGGGCCAGGAAGCCGCTGATCGCCCGCAGCACCAAAGGCGGCGCGTCGAACGCTGGCCGGTCGCGTGCGAAAGCGGCGAGGGACGCATCCAGGCCTTCGATACTCTCACCGCTCTTCAGCCGGAAGGGTGGTTTCATGGTGCCGTGGAAACCGTAGCCCCGGGCATCCTCTGTGATCGCGCGCCAGCGCTCCGGAGATATGCCTTCCAGAGCTGGAAACGGAACGGCCTCGCCTGTCGCCGCGTCGCGGCCGAGCAGGGCGGAACCCGTTTCATGCAGCGCCGAGCCGGTCGGCGGCGCAAGATAGATCGCGAATCGCGCAGACATGACCGAAGCTTAGAACGGTTTCGCGGCGGATCGGCGACAAGGGGGAAGCATGCGGGTGTTGCGGGCGGCGGTCGTGGGTCTTGGCGCCGCCGTGGTGCCGCTCGACTTCTCCGTCAACGTCGCGTTTCCGGCCATCGTCGCCGGACTGGGATTGGAAGTCGCCCAGATCCAGTGGGTCGTCATCGCCTATGTCATGACCTATGGCGGACTGATGCTGGCGTGCGGCCGGCTGGGCGACATGGTCGGACATGCGCTGGTCTTCCGGGCGGGCCTGATGTGCAGCATCGTCGGCCTGGGCCTTTGCAGCCTGGCGCCGAGCTTCGGGTGGTTGCTGCTGGCGCGTGGTCTGCAGGGCGTAGGAGCGGCGTTGGCCGGCAGTTGCGCCCCGGCGCTGATCACCGCGCTCTATCGCGAAGAGGAACGGCCGCGCGCGCTCGCACTCTACGGCATGTTCATAGCCATCGCCTCCGCGGCCGGACCGCTGCTCGGGGGGCCGCTGGTCGCGTGGTATGGCTGGACGTCCGTGTTCTGGTTCCGGATTCCCATCGTGCTGCTCGCTCTGGCGCTCTTCCGGGCGCCCGAGGGCGGTAGTGCCCGCAAGAGTGGCGAGACCTTCGACCTGGCCGGCGCGATCCTGTTCGCCGGGATGCTGTTGGGGTTCCTGTCGCTTCTCGACGGCATAAAGCGCGGTAGCGGCTGGCAGGCGCTGGCCTTCGCCTGCCTTGCGGCTGCGCTGCTCGCCGCGTTCATCCGCCGCGAGACGGTCGCGCCGGCGCCGATGATCGATTTGCGAGCCTTTCGCGGTCTCGACTTCAGCCTGATCAACCTCGGCTGCGCCCTGATCAATTTCGGTGGCTTCTTCCTGGTCCTGCTGGGGCCGTTCTTCTTCAGCCGCCTGGCCGCTTTCTCGGACGCCGGCATCGGCATACTTCTCGCCGTGGGTCCCCTGGCGGGCATCGTGTTCGCGGCCCTCGCAGGCCGACTGATCGGACGCTGGCCCGCCTATCGCGTGGCTTGGGCTGGCGCGGTGCTGTCGCTCTGCGGCGTGGCGCCCATGACCGCCTGGGACGGCGGCACCGGTTCGCCGGTGCTGTTTCTGTGCATCGCGCTGCAGGGAGCTGGCATGGCGATGTTTCAGGTGGCCTATCTGGAGGTCGTCAGTGCCGCCTTGGGCCGCGCGGCGCGCGGCGTGGCGGGCAGTCTGTCCATGGTGACCCGTATGCTCGGCGTCGTGGCCGCCGCCGGCATCCTGACACTCGTCTTCCAGGTCGGGGAGTCGCGGCTGCTCGGTGCGGGTGCCGCGGCGCCGGACGCGTTCCTCGGCGCCTACCGGGCGGCCGCCACGGTGGCGGCCGCCTCGATACTCGCGCTCGTCGTCGTCGGCGCCTTTCGCTGGCTGCGACTCAACTCCCGATGATTCCGCCGCCCTTCTTGGTGACGACAACGATCGAAGGGCGGGGGGGTACGCCGTCCTTGAAATCCGGCCAGCGGGTGGACGGCTTCTCGAAGGTCGATCCGGGATCTTCTCCGGGATGCTGGATGGCGAGGAACAGCGTCTGATCCCCGGGTGCCATCAGGGGGCCACAGACTTCGGCCCCGGTCGGAGCCTGGAAGAACAGGCGAGTCAGTCCGCGGCCGTAGCCGCTGACATCCGCCGCCCAAAGCCCGTCGGCAATACCCGCTGCAACGGGCGCTCCGTCGGTCGCGATCCAGATCCGTCCCTTGCTGTCAAAGGCGCAATTGTCCGGGCAGGAGAGCCAGCCGTTGTCGCTGGTCATCCGGTGGTAGCGCGCGCCGGCGTCGATACCCGGCTTTCCTGCCAGCAGGAAGATCGACCACTTGGCCTCCGCGGCGGCATGATCGATCTTGCCGTCGCTCTTCGGCGGGATGATCTCGACGATATGGCCATGGGCGTTGTTCGCCCGTGGATTGACCTTGTCGACCTGGTCCGCCTTGCGGGAGGTGTTGTTCGTCAGCAGGACGTAGACGGTTCCCGTCACCGGGTTGGCTTCGACATCCTCGGGCCGGTCCATGGGTGTCGCCTTCAGGAGGTCGGCCGCGCCACGCGTGTTGATCAGCACGTCGGCCTGCGAAGCGAACCCGTTCTCCGGCGTGAGCGGGCCTTGCCCCTGAACGAGCGGCAGCCACTTGACCATGCCCTCGTCCGAGAACTGCGCGACGTAGAGCACGCCGTCGTCCAGGAGGTTGCGGTTGGCGGCGGTGTTGGCGGGGTCGTAGCGGCCCGCGGTCACGAACTTGTAGACGTAATCGCCGCGTTCATCGTCACCCATGTAGATGACGACCCGATTGTCCGGGGCGAGGACGTAGGTGGCACCCTCATGCTTGAACCGTCCCAGCGCCGTGCGCTTGACCGGTGTCGAGGCGGGGTCGTAGGGATCGATCTCGACGACCCAGCCGAAGCGGTTCGCTTCGTTCGGTTCCTTCTCGACATTGAACCGGTCGAAGTGCGATGGCCAGGAATACCATCCGGTTCTGGTGATTCCGTATCGCTTGTATTGCTTCGCATCGGCCAGCTTGTCGACATCGCCGCCGAAATAGCCGTTGAAGTTCTCCTCGCAGGTCAGGACGGTGCCCCAAGGGGTGGAACCGCCGGCGCAGTTGTTCAGCATTCCGATGACCTTGGTGCCGGTCGGGTCGGCCGAGGTCTTCAGTTTCTCGTGGCCCGCGGCCGGTCCACTGAGGATGAATTGGGTGTTGCCGCTGATGCGGCGGGCATACTTGCTCCCCTCCACGACCGACCAGGTTCCGCCGGACTTCCGGATCTCGATGATCGACATGCCGTGTGCGGCGAGTTCGACCTCGGCCTGCGCCTTGCTCGTCTTGAGGTTCGCGTCACGGCCCGCACCGAGGCCCGTGAACATGAGGTTGGAATTCACGTACTCGTGGTTCACGGCGAGCAGGCCGTGCTCTCCGCTCTGGTCGCTTGCGGGCAGCGGGTGGAAACCGATGTAGTCGCAGTTGTAGCCGAACTGCTTCTCCTGGCCGGCGGCCGTGAGATTGGCCGGATCGAAGGCCGGCGCGTCTGCGATTACCTTGTCGCCCCAGCGGATCAGCACCTGCGCCTCGTAGCCTTCCGCGACGTGATGGGTCTCGTCCATCCCGAGGGTGAGTTCCTTGAAGCCGAGCGTGGAAGGGCCGGCCGCTTCGGCGTCGCCGGCGGCGCCGCCGAAAGCCGCGGCGGCGACACCGGCGAAGAGCGCCTCGCGCCGGCTCAGCCGGGCCGCGATGAGCCCGGCCATCGGCCGGTCGTCCGCCCTGGGATTGCTGCAGCTGGCTTCCTGGTAGTCTTCGAAGGTTTCGACGGCGGGTTTCTGCGCGTCCAGTGGCATGATCGTTCCCCGAGGCATGACGGATACCGCTTCTAGGCGAGGTGTGTGACACGGCAATGATAGGCTTCGATTGGGGAACCTCCACGCTCCGGGCCTACCGCCTGGGCGCGCGCGGCGAAATCCTCGAACGCCGCGAGGCCGCGCTCGGCATCGCCAGGGTCCAGGACGGCGATTTCGCCGGCGCCTTGACCACGGTCGCGGGGGACTGGCTGGGTCCGGAGAAGCCGGTCGTTCTCGCCGGCATGATCGGTAGCAGGCAGGGATGGCGCGAGGCTCCCTACGCCTCCTGCCCCGCGGACGCCGCCGCCATCGCCGCCGCGACGATACCGATCGACCTGCCCGGGGGCGCGCGCGGACGCATCGTGCCGGGCGTCATGGCCCGCGATGCGCACGGCGTCCCGGACGTCATGCGCGGAGAGGAGACGCAGATCCTGGGGCTGCTGCCGGTGATCGGGCCCGGGGAGGCACTGGTCTGCCTGCCGGGAACGCACAGCAAATGGGTGCGGGTCGGGGAGGGACGCATCCTCGGCTTCCGGACCTTCTTCACCGGAGAGATGTTCGACCTGCTCGGGAACCGGAGCATGCTGGCCAGCGTCTTCACCGGCGAGGAGGCTTGTGAGGACTCCTTCGCGGCCGGGTTCCGGCGGGCCGCCGCCGAGGGCGGATTGCTCAATCATGTGTTCGGCATCCGGGCCGCAGTCCTGGCGGGCGACCTTCCCGCCGCCGCAGGACGGTCATTTTTGTCCGGTCTGCTGATCGGGCACGAGCTGGCATCGGCGGAGGCGAAGGGGCCGGTGCATGTGGTGGGCGGCGAGGCGCTGGCGGGCCGATACGGCCGGGCGCTCGACCTTGCCGGCATCGGCTGGACGGCGCATGGAGAGAGCGTCACCGCACGCGGGCTCTGGGAGATCGGTCAACGGATCGGATGATGAGGATGATGCAGGAACTGAACCGGCTCCCGGCCTGGAATGCGCTGCTCGACCACGCGAAGGGGATGCGTCAGGTCCACATGCGCGACCTCTTCGCGCAGGATCCCGACCGTTTCGAGCGCTTTTCGCTGCGGCTGGGCGAGCACATCCTGCTGGACTATTCGAAGAACCTCGTCACCGCGGACACGATGCGCCTGCTGCGCGACCTGGCTGCGGCACGCGGCGTGGCGAACCGCGCCCGCGACATGGTGGAGGGCGCGAAGATCAATGCCACGGAAGGCCGCGCCGTCCTGCATACCGCATTGCGCAACAGGAGCGGCGCCGCGGTCCTCGTCGAGGGCCGGGACGTCATGCCCGAGGTGATCGCCGTCCTGGAACGGATGCGCGGATTCGTCGATGCCGTACAGTCCGGCGCCTGGCGCGGCGCCACGGGGCGCAGGATCGATACGGTGGTGAACATCGGCATCGGCGGGTCGGATCTCGGCCCGCGCATGATCGTGGAGGCGCTGCGCGCCGACCGCCTCGCCGGGATCAGGCCCCGCTTCGTCTCCAACGTGGACGGTGCCGATCTCGGTTGGACGCTGGAAGAGGCGAACCCGGAAACGACGCTCTTCGTGATCGCCTCCAAGACCTTCACCACGCAGGAAACGATGGCCAATGCCGCCTCCGCGCGCGCCTGGCTGGTTTCCGCGCTCGGGGAGGCGGCGGTGCCGATGCATTTCGTCGCCGTCTCGACCAATGCCGAAGGCGTGTCCGCCTTCGGTATCGACACGGCGAACATGTTCGGCTTCTGGGACTGGGTCGGCGGCCGCTACTCGCTGTGGTCGGCCATCGGGCTTCCGATCGCGCTCTCGATCGGCTTCGACAAGTTCGAGGCGCTGCTGGCGGGCGCCCATGCCATGGACAGGCACTTCCTCGAGGCGCCGGCCGAGGCGAACCTCCCGCTGACCCTGGCGCTCATCGGCATCTGGAACGCGAATTTCCTGAACCTGCCCTCGCTGGCGCTGATCCCCTACGACCAGGGGCTCCATCGTTTCGCCGCCCATCTCCAGCAGGTCGACATGGAGAGCAACGGCAAGTCGGTCGGTCTGGACGGCCGCCCCGTGAGCACGGGGACGGGGCCGATCGTCTTCGGCGAGCCGGGAACGAATTCTCAGCACGCCTTCTTCCAGCTGATTCACCAGGGACCGGTGCCTGTGCCGGTCGACTTCATCGCCCCCTTGGAGAGCCGCAAGCCACTCGGCCGCCATCACGAACTGCTGCTCGCCAACATGTTGGCGCAAGGAGAAGCGCTGATGCGCGGCAAGACGGAGGCCGAGGTGCGGGCCGAACTGAAGACCCTGACGCCAGCGGAACAGGAGGCAATCGTTCCGCACAAGGTCTTCCCCGGCAACCGGCCGAGCAACGCGATCCTGCTTCGGCGCGTCGACCCCTATTGCCTGGGGGCGCTCACCGCGCTCTACGAGCACAAGGTGTTCGTGCAGGGTGCGATCTGGGGCATCAACTCGTTCGACCAGTGGGGCGTCGAACTCGGCAAGCAACTGGCGGGCCGCATCCTTGCGGCCTGGGACGGGCCGGTACCGGACGGGCCGGAGACGCTCGCCAACGTCGTGGGCCGAAGCCTCAAGAAGGGCCGCGGGTGACCCGCGGCCCCTCGCATGCTGGGAAACCGGCGAATCAGGCCGCCTGCTCGTCCTTCGAGGAGGACTTGCCGCCGACATAGGCGCGGGCCGCATGCGCACTGCAGTAGGGTCTGCCGGGCGCGCAGGGTTCGCCGCAGAAATGGAAGCCCGGCTGTCCCGGATGCCCGAGCGGCCACTGGCAGGTCGGGCCCTTGTAGTTGATCCGGGCCACCACCTTGGCCGGTTCCGGTTTCGCCGGGGCGGGGGCGGGCTCGGGTGCGCGCATGACATGGGGCTGCGGCGGGGGAGCCATCGGTCGGCGCTGGGCCGGCCTGAAGGCGGGCGGGTTTCGGATCGGCGAGGGGCGGGCCGGCAGGTGCAGCCTATGCGCCTTGCCCACCACGGCGTTCTTGGAAATGCCGAGCCGGCGGCCGATCTCGGCCGTGGACAGCCCCTCGGCCCAGAGGGCCCGGAGCTGGACGATCCGCTCGTCAGACCAAGCTGATTCCTGCTGCATTTCCCACCTCTTGTGTTGGGCGCCGGGAGAACCACAAGATAGAGCAGCCACTCGGCGACTCGCAAGTGCGATCTACTAGATCTTGAGTTCTGCGCCTCTCCACCGGCGAAGCAGGAGGACCGCCATCAGACTGCCGACGCCTCCCATTGCCGCCATGGCGAAATAGGCGTCGCCCCCGTAGGCGGCGAAGAGCGGTCCAGAGGCCAGCGTGGCGAACCCGAGGGCGATGCCGGCATTGGCGGTGGCAAGCAGGCCCTGGGCACTGGCGGATACGTCCGGCGGCGTCGCCCGGGCGATGAACTGCATCGCGCCGACATGGGCGAGCCCGAAGGTTGCCGCATGGAGGATCTGCATGGCGCCGATGACGATCGGATCCTCCGCCCGGGCGGTCACGATCCAGCGGGGCAGGGCGGCAAACCCGGCCAGCAGGATGAGCCAGGCGGGGCCGGTCCGGTCGAGCAGGGGCCGGGCCCAGATGAAAACGCCGATCTCCGCCAGCACGCCGACGGCCCACAGCGCGCCGATGGTGAAGGCGTCCAGGCCCAATGCCTGCCAATGCAGGCTGCCGAAGGCGTAGAAGACGGCATGGCTGCCCGAGATGGTGCTCGTGGCGCAGAGAAAGAGCAGGAAAGTGGGGTTGGACAGGACGCGCAGCACGGGCGCCCGTGCCGTCTGGGCCGGCCGCGTTCCCGCCGGTGGAAGTGCGTGCACGGACAGCGCCGCGAGCGCCAGAAGCGCGAGCATGCTGTAGAGGATCAGATCCACGCCGCGGCCCCGCAGGATCAGTCCGCCCAGAAGGGTTACGGCGAGGAAGGAGACCGATCCCCAGACCCGCAGCCGCCCGTAGTCCAGCCCATGCGATCCCGCCAGCAGCAGCACGATGCTGTCCCCGAGCGGCAGCATCGCGCTCCGCAACATGGCGAAGAGGGTGCCGACGGCCAGGATGGACCAGAAGGTCGTGGCTGGGGCGTGTGCGCCGAAGATGACGACGCAGATCCAGGACAGGACCATGAGGATCTGGTTGCGCCGTCCGGTCCGATCGACCCAGTTCGAGATCACCGGCGTGCTGGCGACCCGCACCCACAGCGCCACGGTCATGATGACGCCGATTTCCGCCGGATCGAGACCGCGTCCCTGCAGCCAGAGAGGCCAGAACGGCATCTGGATCCCGCTCACGGCGAAGAAGGCGGCATAGAACAGGGACAGGCGAATCGGCAGGGACATGTCGTCCGACCCTACCGCGCCGCCGCGCGCCCTCGCGCGGGTTGTTCACACCGAGGGCGTGCAGGCCGGGGTTGTCTGTCCGGCCGGCGCGGGCCCGAGGGGACAAGTCGGCATTGTGACGGCCGCTCCAGCAACCGGTATTCGGATTTCGTAAGGTTAGTCGTTGGTTAATCCCGCACGCTTGTGCAAGAAATGCCTGCGTCGGGATTGGTCTTGGACCGGGGAACGCCAAGGTCTCCGGGACCTAAAAGCAGTGATGATAATGAAGGGTGTCGTCTTCCGGTCGAATTTCGCGGGTAAATCGCCCGCGCTGAAGGTGTCGGCGGTGCTGAATTGAGCCGCGCGGTGACGCAAGACATGCGCGCTGCCGCGAACGGGGATGCAGCACGGCCGGTCGTGATCGAGTCCGCAGGCCGTCCGGTCGTGGAGGTGCCCTACCGCGACTTCCTGGGATCGGCCCTGTACGCCCGCCTCGGTGACGACCTCCTGTTGACCGGCCCCGACGGTACGACGGTCCTGATCCGAGGCTTTTTCGCCGGCGGCGAGCCGCCCTCTTTGACCGACCCTTCGGGGGCAGGCGTGCCGGGAGACCTGGTGGCCCTGCTCGCGACCTCGCCCTCGGCGCAATCCATGGCCGATGCCGGCAACGGCGCGCTCATGCCGATTGGGATCGTCGAGCGGATCGAGGGTGCCGCCACATTCCTGCGCGCCGACGGTACCCGCGGACCCTTGAGCGAGGGCATGCTGCTTTTCGAGCGGGATGCGATCGAGACCGGGCCGGGGTCCCGGGTCGCGCTGATCCTGGTGGACAAGGTTGCGCTCGCGCTCCAGGCCTCGACACGGCTGGTGATCGACGACCTGCAGGCGGACCGGGGAGAGAACGGCTATCTCGGCCTGGCTTTGCTCAAGGGTGTGGTCGGCTATGCCGCCGGTCCCGATGCTCCCGCGGTCGGACTGCTGACACCGCAGGCCGTGATCCAGGCAGCCTCCCGATCGTTCACGGTGAGCGTGGACGATCGCCCGACGGGCCCCTATGCGACCGACCTGCTGGTCCATGACGGTGTCGCGCAAGTCAGCGCGGGAGGCATAACCCGGACGGTGGAGGCCGGCCAGGTCGTGCAGGTGCCGGGGTTCGGTCTGACGCCCGGTGTGGCGCTGCCGCAGACCCAGCAGCAGCTCGCCGAGCAGCAATCGATCAGTGCCTATGTGCAGGCGATCCAGGCTGCGGGCTCAATGCAGCCGGGATGGCAGGCCGTCGCGGCACCCGGAGCCGATCCGGAGGGGGCGGAGGACCCGTCGCTGGCACAGATCGCAGCCATCGCGCCGGCCGCGGGCGGGCCTAGTCCGGGCGGCGGCCCGCGGCCGGCGATCGGCGGCGGCAGCATCGTCACGATGGTGCCCATGCCCACTTCGGACCCCGTAGGAACGGGGCCGTCCGTCGGCGCCGGCGCCGGCACCAGCGGCGGCGATCCGCCGGCCGGCTCGCCTCCTGGGCCTGCACCGCCTGCCGATCCGTTGATCGCCTCTGCGGATTCCGGTTCTGGCGGAGCGCCGTCCGGACCGGGCGGCGCCGGAAACCGCGCGCCCGTCGCCGTCGACGATGTCGCCGTCACTTCGGCGGATGCGGCGCCCGTCGTCATCGCGGTGACCGGCAACGACAGCGATCCCGATACGGGTGATACGCTCGCGATACAAAGCGTCGATGCCGCCGGAACCCTCGGCATCCTCACCCTCTCCGGTGTGAACATCGTCTACGATCCCGGCTCGGCCTTCGGCTTTCTTGCAGCCGGCGCCACGGGTGTCGACCGGTTCACCTACACAATCGCCGACCCCTCCGGCGCCACCTCGACCGCGACGGTGACGGTCACCATAGCCGGCGTGAACGATGCGCCGGTCGCCGTGGTCGACAGCGTCACGACCTTCGGCAACGCGGGGCCGGTCACCATCGACGCTCTCGCCAACGATATCGATCCCGATGCGGGTGACGTGCTGACCATCACCGGTGTCACCACGGTCGGCACGGTCGGCACTGTTGGCGTCACCGCCGGCGGCATCACCTACGATCCCGGTACGGGATTTCAGTTTCTCAGCGCGGGCTCCACGGCGACCGACACGTTCACCTATGCCATTCGCGACGCCGCCGGACTCACCTCGACCGCCACGGTCACCGTCACGATCGTCGGCGTGAACAATTTTCCCCAGGCCCTCGCCGATGCCGCCGTCGCGGTCGAGGATGGCGGGCCGGTCGACATCAATGTCCTCGTCAATGATTTTGACGTCGACGGCGGCGACGTCATCTCCATCCAAACCGTCGATCTCGCTGGAACGGTGGGCGGCGTCGTGGTCGCCGGCGGCATCCTCGTCTACGATCCGGGGAGCGGTTTCCAGACGCTCGCAGCGGGTTCGACGGCTACCGACACCTTCACCTACACCATTGCCGATGCGGCCGGGCTGACGGCCACGGCCACCGTGACGGTGACGGTCACCGGGGTGAACGATGCCCCCGATGCCGTGGCCGATATCGCGGCGGCGATGTCGGGCATGGGGCCCGTCACGATCGACGTTCTTTCCAACGATACCGATATCGATGCGGGCGACGTCGTCACCATTCTCTCGGTCGATCGGACCGGAACGCTCGGCAGCGTGACCATCTCGGGCGCCGGCCTCGTCTATGACCCGGGTACCGCCTTCGAAGGTCTGGGTGCGGGCGCCACGGCCTTTGACAGGTTCACCTACACCATCGCCGACGCGGCCGGCGCCATATCGACAGCAATGGTGACCGTGACCGTTTCGGGCGCGAATGGTGCGCCCGCAGCGGGGGCGGATTCGGCCACTGCCCTGGAAGATGGCGGACCCGTCAGCATCGACGTGCTGGCGAACGACACCGACCCCGATGCGGGCGACCTGTTGACCGTCATCGCGGTGGATACGGCCGGCACCGTCGGACTCGTCGCCTTCACCGCCGGTGGCATCACTTATGATGCGGGCGGTTCCTTCCAGTCGCTCGGAGCCGGAAGCACCGCGACCGATATCTTCAGCTACACGATCATGGATCTGGGTGGCCTGACTGCGACCGCTTCGGTGACGGTGACCATTTCCGGGACGAACGACGCGCCGGTGGCCCAGGCCGATACGGGCTCGGCGGTCGAGGACGGTGGGCCTGTCGGCATCGACGTGCTCGCGAACGACACCGATATCGATACCGGCGATACGCTGACGATCGTGGCGGTCGACACGACGGGAACGATGGGCAGCGTTGGCTTTTCGGGAGCCGGCGTCACCTACGATCCGGGGATGGGATTCCAGTCACTGGGCGCCGGCGCGACGGCGACCGACACTTTCGCCTACACCATCCGCGATGCTTCCGGCGCGATGTCGACCGCTGCCGTCACCGTGACCATTACCGGCGGTAATGATGCGCCCTCCGCCGTCACCGATGTCGCTTCTGCCGCCGAGGACGGGCCGCCGGTCGTCATCGACGTGCTGGCCAACGACAGCGACGTCGATGCCGGCGATTCACTCAGCGTCGTGGCTGTCGACACCGTCGGCACGATCGGTTCCGTGAGCTTCACCGGTACCAGCGTGACCTATGATCCGGGCGCGGGGTTCCAGGCACTGGCGGCGGGCGCAACGGCTACCGAGGTCTTCACCTATACGGTGCGCGATGCCGCGGGGCTGACATCGACGGCAGGCGTCACCGTGACGATCACCGGGGTCAACGACGCGCCGACCGCCATCTCCGACGCCGCCTCCGTGGCGAAGGACAGCGGCCCGGTCTCCATCGCCGTGCTCGCCAACGATACGGACCCGGATGGCGGGGATGCGCTGTCGGTCCTCTCGGTCGATGCGACCGGCACGCTCGGGATGGTGAGCTTCACCGGCTCCGGTGTCACCTACGACCCGGGGGTGGCGTTCTTGGGTCTTGGCGTCGGCGCGACGGCGACGGACACTTTCACCTACACCATTCGCGATGCCGCCGGCGCGACCTCTACGGCGACCGTGACTGTCACCATCACCGGAAGCAATCAGGCACCGGTCGCGGCTGCCGATACCGCCGCGGCCATGGAGGATGGCCCGGCGGTCGCGATCGACGTCCTCGCGAACGACACCGATCCCGATCTCGGCGACACCCTGACCATCCTCTCCGTCGACACGACGGGCACGTCGGGCAATGTCGCCTTCACCGGTGCCGGCGTGACTTATGATCCCGGCGCCGGTTTCCAGTTCCTGGCGGCCGGCGCCACGGCGACCGACACCTTCACCTATACGATCCGCGACGCCGCCGGTGCCACGGGCACCGCATCGGTGACGGTCACCGTCACCGGCGTCAACGATGGTCCGGCGGCGAACCCGGACAGCGCCGCCGCGCTCGAGGATGGCGGTCCGGTTTCAATCGACGTCCGCGCCAACGATACCGATCCCGACGCGGGCGACACGCTCACGGTCCTGTCGGTCGGCACGGCCGGTACCGTCGGGAGCGTCGGATTCACGGGGTCGGGGGTCACCTACGACCCTGGGACCAATTTCCAGTCGTTGGCGGCCGGCGTCACCGCCACCGATACCTTCACCTATACGATCCGCGATGCCGCGGGCGCGATGTCGGCCGCAATGGTCACCGTCACGGTCACGGGCGTCAACGACGCGCCGATTGCCGCGGCCGACAGCGCCGCGGCGGTCGAGGGGGAAGGGGCGGTCGCGATCGCTGTGCTGGCCAACGATGCCGACGCCGATGCCGGCGACAGCCTAACCATCCTGTCGGTCGATACGACCGGGACGGTCGGTAGCGTCGTGTTCTCCGCCCTGTCGCTCTCCTACGACCCCGGGGCGGGGTTGTTTGGCCCCGGCGCCGGACCGCATGTCGATACCTTCACCTATACCGTTCGCGACGCCTTCGGCGCGGTCTCGACCGCGACGGTAACGGTGACGGTGACCAACCAGAACGACAGTCTGGTCGGCAACGGCGCCGCCAATCTGCTCGATGGAATGGCGGGTAACGACACCCTTGCCGGCAATGGCGGCAACGACACGCTGTTCGGGGGAACGGGCAGCGATATCCTGATCGGTGGTCCCGGCAATGACAGCCTGGACGGAGGCGAGGGTGCGGACACCTATGGCATCTCCGGTACGGGAGACGGGTTCGATCTGATTTTCGATTCCGGTACGAGCGGATCGGACCGCATCCTCGCAGGGGCGGCCGGAACGACGATCGGGCTCACCGCTTTCGGCGCGGGGAACGGGATCGAAGTGATCTCCGGCGGCGGCTTCGCCAACGTGTCGATCCTCGGCAACACGAATGGCAACCTGCTCGATTTCAGCACGGTCGTCCTGACCGGCATCGCCTCGATCGACGGTCTCGGCGGAAACGATACGATCATCGGGTCGGCCGGTGACGATATGATCCAGGGCGGTACCGGCAACGACAGCCTGGACGGGGGCGAGGGTGGGGACACCTTTCGGATCTCGGGCGCCGGACAGGGCGCCGATCTGTACCGGGACCGCGGAAGTTCGGGTACGGATCGGATCGCGGCCGGTGCCAATTCGACCGCGATCGGCGTGCAGGGCGATTTCTCGGCCGCGCTGACGGGTATCGAAGAAATCACCTCCAGCGGCTTCACCAACGTCACGGTCGTCGGCGACGCCGGGGCAAATCTCCTGTCCTTCGCAGGGGTCGTTCTTTCCGGCATCGCCCTGATCGACGGGGGCACCGGCAATGACACGATCATCGGTTCCACCGGCGCCGACGTCATTCAGGGCGGCGGCGGCAACGACAGCCTGGACGGAGGCGAGGGCGGGGACACCTACCGCGTCGCCGGCAACGCGCATGGCGCCGACCTCTACCGCGACAGCGGTACGGCTGGGACCGACCGCATCGTCGCCGCGGCGAGCAACACGAATATCGGCATACAGGGGAATTTCTCGACCGCCCTTACCGGCATCGAGGAAATCTCGGCCGGCGGGTTCGGCAACGTCGTGCTGCTCGGCGATGCCGGCGCAAACGTATTCGATATGACTGCCATCGTGCTGGATGCGGTCAGGATCGATACCGGAAACGGCAACGACACCATCGTCGGCTCGGCGGGCGACGACACCATTCTAGGGGGCGGCGGCAACGACAGCTTGAACGGCGGCGAGGGCGGCGACACCTACCAAGTCAGCGGCACCGGTCACGGGGCCGATACCTATGCCGACAGCGGCGCGGCCGGAACCGACCGGATTGTCGCTCTGGCGAATGGGACGGCGATAGGACTCGCCGGCATCTCGGCGAGCAGCGGGATCGAGGAAATATCGGCGAACGGTTTCACGGGTGTACGCGTGACCGGTACGACGGCGGCGGAACTCCTGGATTTCGGCGGCGTCACCCTGACGGGAATTGTCCAGATCGATGCCGGTTCGGGCAACGACACGATCCTCGGTTCCGCCGGCAACGACGTCATCCTCGGCAATGCCGGCAACGACAGCCTGAACGGCGGTGAGGGGAGCGACACCTACCAGGTCAGCGGCACCGGCCACGGGGCCGATACCTATGCCGACAGCGGCGCGGCCGGCACCGACCGCATCGTCGCGCTCGCCAACAACACCAATATCGGCATCGCGGGGAACTTCTCGGCCGCAGCTTCGGGGATCGAGGAGATATCCGGCAACGGCTTCACCAACGTGGTGCTGCTGGGCGACGGGACGGCGAATGTCTTCGTCCTGACCGGCATCGCCCTGACCGGGATAGCCCGCATCGATCTGGGCTCGGGCAACGACACGATCCTCGGTTCCGGCGGCGACGACGTCATCCTCGGCAATGCCGGCAACGACAGCCTGAACGGCGGGGAGGGGAGCGACACCTACCAGGTCAGCGGCACAGGCCACGGGGCCGATACCTATGCCGACAGCGGCGCGGCCGGCACCGACCGCATCGTCGCGCTCGCCAACAACACCAATATCGGCATCGCGGGGAACTTCTCGGCCGCAGCTTCGGGGATCGAGGAGATATCCGGCAACGGCTTCACCAACGTGGTGCTGCTGGGCGACGGGACGGCGAACGTCTTCGACCTGACCGGCATCGCCCTGACCGGGATCGCCCGCATCGATCTGGGCTCGGGCAACGACACGATCCTCGGCTCCGCCGGGGACGATGTCATCCATGGCGGCGGTGGCGACGACTATCTCGACGGCGCGGAGGGCAGCGACGTCTATCGGGTCAACGGCACCGGAGATGGAACCGACCGCTTCCGCGATACCGGTAGCGGCGGGGTCGATACGGTCGTCGCGGTCGCTGCCAATACGGTCATCCGGCCGGCGGGAGGCTTCTCTCTCGCCCTGACCGGCATCGAGGCGATCTCCGGCAACGGCTTCGCCAATGTCGGCATCGCCGGCTCTTCCGCTGCCGAGATCATCGACTTCACCGGGGTCACGCTCACCGGAATCGCGCTGGTCGATGGCGGTGCGGGCAGCGACACGATATTGGGTTCGGCCGGCGCGGATACGATCCTGGGCAATGCCGGCGACGATTATCTGGATGGCGGCGACGGCGGCGACACCTTCCGTGTGAGCGGCAACTCCCATGGCTTCGACCGCTATCGCGACAGCGGGGCTTCGGGTGCCGACCGCATCCTCGCGACGACGGCCAACACGGTCATCGGTATTTCCGGCGACTTCGATGCCGCGCTGACGGGCATTGAAGAGATCTCCGGAAACGGCCTGGCCGGGGTGCGGATCCTGGGTGACGCGAATGCCGCGCTACTCGACTTCTCCGGCCTGGCTCTGGTCGGCATCGATGCGATCGACGGCGGGGCGGGAAACGACACCATCTTCGGCTCCGCCGGCGCGGACACGCTCCAGGGCGGGGCGGGCAACGATAGTCTCGACGGTGGCGACGGCGGGGACGTCTATCGCGTCGGCGGCAACGCGCACGGCTTCGACCTCTATCGCGACACGGGCGGGTCCGGAACCGATCGGATCGTCGCCACCTCGGCCAATACCGCCATCGGCATTCAGGGCGACTTCTCCGCCGGGCTGACCGGTATCGAAGAGGTTTCCGCCGCCGGTTTCGCCAACGTGGTCCTGCTGGGAGACGGCAACGCCGGCCTCTTCGACCTGGCCGCCATCACGCTGATCGGACTGGCGCGCATCGACGCCGGCGGCGGCAACGACACGGTGATCGGGTCGGGGGCAGCGGATCTCATACTGGGGAATGCGGGCGACGACCGGCTGAACGGCGGCCCGGGCAACGACACCCTGACCGGCGGCGCGGGCGACGACACGTTCGTGATCGGGTTGTTCTCCGGTCAGGACAGGATCACCGATTTCACCGCGGGCGGTGTGGCAGACCGGGTCGACCTCACCGCCATCATGCTCGCCGATATCGACGCGGACGGGCGGGACTTCGACGACGTGCTCGCCCTCTCGGGCAGCGACGGCGCCGGGGGGGTGTTGATCGATTTCGGCGGAGGGAACACGCTGACCCTCGCGGGTGTGTCGCCGGCCGCGCTCCGGCCGGTGGATTTCATCCTTTAGGGCGGCCCGCCCCCCCCCCGGGTTCGGGGTGCCGCCGATCGTGGTCAAGGTGAAGGCTGGGTGATCGCTGGCAAATCCCCTGGACAGGCTCTATCGTTTGGCTTGAATTGCAACCAGGTGCTGGGGGTCGATTCCCGATGCCGCTGATCGACGGCGTGCTACGTCTGAGCGAGGAGATGCGGGGCTGGCGCCGGCACCTGCACGCCCATCCCGAGACCGCCTTTCAGGAGCACCTGACCGCCGATTTCGTGGCGGAAAAGCTCACTTCCTGGGGCTTGGAGGTGCACCGGGGCCTGGCCAAGACCGGCGTCGTCGGCACCCTCAAGGTCGGTGACGGCAACCGCGCGATCGGCCTGCGGGCCGACATGGACGCCTTGGATCTCGAGGAACTGAACGACTTCGATCACCGCTCCCGGCATCCCGGCAAGATGCACGGCTGTGGCCACGACGGCCACACCACCATGCTGCTCGGCGCCGCCCGCCACCTGTCGCAGGTGAAAAGCTTCAATGGTTCCGTGCACTTCATCTTCCAGCCGGCGGAGGAGAACGAGGCCGGCGGCCGGGTGATGGTCCAGGAGGGTCTGTTCGACCGTTTTCCGGTCGAAAGCGTCTATGGCATGCACAACATGCCCGGTATCGAGGTGGGGACGATCGCTTTGCGTCCCGGCGCGATGATGGCTTCCGCCGATTTCTTCTTCGTGACGATCCGCGGCACCGGCACGCATGGGGCCATGCCCCATAAGGGCGTAGACCCGATGCCCATAGCGGCCGAGATCGTCTTGGCCCTGCAGTCGGTCGTCGCCCGCAATGTCGACCCGATCGAGCCGGCGGTGGTGAGCGTCACCAAGATCGGGGGCGGCTTTACCACCAACGTCATTCCTGAATCGGTCGAGCTGTGCGGCACCACCCGGGCCTTCAGCACCCGGGTCCAGGATCTGATGGAGCGCCGGATTCGGGAACTCTGCGAAGGTATCGCCAAGGCGCACGGGGCGGAGGCTGAGGTCCGCTATGATCGACGGTATCCGCCCACGGTAAATACCGTGGAGGAGACCGAGATCGCGGCGCTCGCGGCCGCGGATACCGTCGGGCGCGGCAATGTCCTGCGCGACAAGCCGCCCACCATGGGATCGGAGGATTTCGGCTGGATGCTCATGGAACGTCCCGGGTGCTACGTCTGGCTCGGCAACGGCACGGGGTCGCAAGGGGGCTGCATGGTCCACAACCCGCGCTACGACTTCAACGACGACGCGCTGGCCGTCGGAGCGAGCTATTGGGTGAAGCTGGTCGAGCGCCTGCTGCCGAAAACGGGCGGCTCACCCTCGATGGCCGCCGGATCGTGACCGCCGTCACGCACGATGTGGATGTGACCGCACTACGGTTTGGGGGGAGCAATCGGCGCGTGCTCCCGCGCCGATGCGGAGGGTGCGAATGAGCTTCAAGATAAAGTTCTGGGGCGTGCGGGGAAGCATCGCGACACCGTCGCCCCGGCACATCGCCTTCGGCGGAAACACAAGCTGCATCGAAGTGGCGATGGGCGGGGAGCGCATTATCCTCGATGCGGGAACCGGCATCCGCAACCTCGGGCACTGGTTCCTCAAAAAGGACCAGAAGCGGGCGCACCTGCTCCTGTCCCATACGCATTGGGACCACATCAATGGCTTTCCGTTCTTCTCTCCGGCGTTCCGCAAGGACCGCCATTTCACCATCATGGCGGGGCATCTGATCGACAAGCAGGGCATCAAGGCGGTCCTGTCAGGCCAGATGGCGAATCCGACCTTCCCGGTCCCCCTGGAAGTCATGGGCTCGAAGATGGACTTCGAGGATTTTCGTTCCGGCGATCGGTTCACCCTCGGCCGGTCGATCAAGGTGACGACGACCCCGCTCAACCACCCGGATGGCGCCACCGGCTACCGCTTCGACTACCGCGGCAAGTCGATGTGCTACGTCACCGATACCGAGCATGTGATCGGCAAGCCCGACCAGCGGATCCTGTCGCTGATCGAAGGCGCCGACGTCGTGGTCTACGACAGCACCTATACCGACGAAGAATTCGCCGGGAAGATGGGGTGGGGGCACTCCACTTGGCAGGAAGGCGTGCGTCTCTGCCGGGCCGCCAACGTTCGCATGCTTATCATCTTCCATCACGATCCCGACCATGAGGATCTGTTCATGGAGCGGCTGGAGGCGGAGGCGCGACAGATGTGGCCGAATGCGCTGGTCGCCCGCGAGAACATGCGGATCAACCTGCTTTAAGCGCACATGCCGTTGATATACCTCGTACGCCACGGCAAGGCCGCGGCGAGCTTCACCGAGGCGGCCGATCCCGGACTTGACGATCTCGGGCGCAGTCAAGCCGAGGCGGTGGCGACCCGCTGGGGCGAGCGTCGGCATCTCGGCCTGTTGTCGAGCCCGCTCCGGCGGACGCGAGAGACCGCGGCTCCGCTGGCGGCGCGCTGGTCCCAGTCGCCCGTCATTGAACGGCGCGTCGCAGAGATCCCCTCGCCGCCCGGCCTGGGCTTGGCGGAGCGGGGTCCCTGGCTGCAGGCGGCGATGCTATCCACATGGGGCGCGCTCGATCCGATGTTCGGGCAGTGGCGCGACGGCGTGGTTACCGCGCTCCTGGCGCTGGATCGCGACACGATCGTCTTCAGTCATTTCGTCGCCATAAACGCGGCCGCGGGTGCTGCTCTGGGCGACGATCGCATGGTGGTCTTCCGGCCCGATTACTGTTCGGAAACCGTCGTGGAAGCGGTGGCGGGCCGGTTGCGATTGATCTCGCTGGGTGCCGAGGCGGAGACAAAGGTCAACTGAAAAGCGGATTTGGCATGACTTCTGCGAGGGCCGAAGCGGAGGTCCACCGATCATGCCAAGCCAGCACGCCCTCTCAGCCATCAGCCAATCCCCCATCAAGACGGCGATCGCCGCCTCGGCCGCCCGGCAGGGGATGAAGTTCGCTCCGCACCTGGCGCAGGTCGAACGGCAACCGGGCATACGCCCCGCCGACCAGAAGAACATGGCTGCCGGGCCCTATCGCTTCGATGAACAGACGTGGCTGAGATTGGTGCAAGCCTATGGTTCTCAAGAAGGTTTGGGAATTGCGGCCGAGAAGGTCGGAACCGAGGCGAACGGCGCTCGCGTCGTGAAGGATCCCGATTTGGCGGGCCGCATCCTGGCGCTGCGCGAGGACCCGGACATTGCTCGAGCGATGGCCCATCACCTCGCGATCGAGCAGGCACCGGCCCTGACAAGGTCGCTAGGGCGTCCGCCGAGCGACGGTGAACTGTATCTGGCGCATATTCTCGGGACCGATCGGGCGGCAAGATTGATCGCCACGCGGGCGGCAAATCCTGCCGCGTCGGCAACGGAACTCTTCCCGGAAGCGGCCCGTCAATTGCCGGCGCTTTTCGGAAGCAAGGCGGCGCCGAAGACGGTGGATCAGGTGATGAGCACGCTGGAGGGCACGACGGCCGCCAGAAGCAACTCTGTCGGCAAGCCCCGCTTCACCGATCATGTTGGCCATGCATTGACCGTCGCTGGGACGGCGGGGCCGACTTTGCGCGTCGGCGGTTAGGGGATCAGATCGTCACTTCGATGCTGCGGTCCATCCAAGCGGCTTCGAAAGCGAAGCAAAGGGACTCGAGGCGACATTCAATCAGGCCCAGCCCGTGCATCGCCATGGCGACAATGAGGATGGGACCGGCGAACAATGTCAGCATCAGGCGCCGGAGGAACAAGGGACGAAGCGTCAACATGGTCTGCAGGGCGCTCATCGTGCCTATGTCTTCGAATGATGATGCGCTGTGTACGTCTGCCGTGCGGAATTGGGCTGTGACCCGGGTCACAAAGGTCACCGGGGTGCGACGTAGGATACTCGGAAGATGGTGTTGCCACTGTCATCGGCGATGAGTAGCGCCCCGTCGGCGGCTACCGCTATGCCGCTGGGGCGTCCCCATACCACGGCTGTCTCGGTGCCACCGAGACGGTAGCCGGTAGCGAAATTCTCATAGCCTCCCACGGGTCGCCCGTTCTTGAACCGCACACGAACCACCTTGTAGCCGGTGGGGTTGGCCGAGTTCCAGGACCCTTGGAATGTCACGAAGGCGTCGCCTCGATAGTCGGTAGGGAACATGCCGCCGTCATAGAAGACGAGGCTGATCGGCGCCGAGTGAGACCGGAACAGGACGTCAGGAACGACGGTGCTGGCGACCAGGTCCGGCCGACGGCGGCCGTAGTCGGGATCCGGATTGCGGCCGATATAGGCATAGGGCCAGCCGTAGAAGGCCCCTTCTCTGACCTCGGTCAGATAGTCGGGGACGAGGCCGTCGCCCAGACCGTCTCGCTCGTTGACGACGGTCCACAAGGATCCGGTCTGCGGCTGGATCGCCATCCCTATGGCGTTGCGCAGGCCCGCGGCGAATGTCCGCTGCTGACTGCCGTCGGCAGCGAAGACCTGGATGGTGGCATAGGGCTCGGGTTCCTCGGCGGTGTTTCCACGGCTTCCGACGGAGACGAAGAAGCCCCGGCCGTCGGGTGCGAAAACGATGTTGCGGGTCCAATGGCCGCCGCGGCTCTTGGCCAGCGAGTTTTCCGCCGTGACGGGTTCTGCCGGGCCGTCGGCGCGGGTCGAACCCGAGCGGTAGGGCAGACGCCGGATGCGCGTGAACTCGCCGACGTAGATATGTCCATCGCGGATGGCGAGCCCGTGCGGCTGATCCAGACCATCGGCGAAGTTTTCGATCAGGTCCGCGCGCCCGTCGCCGTCCACGTCGCGGAGGAGGGTGATCCGGCCCGCACGGCTTTCGGCGAGCAGGACATCCCCGTTCGGGGCAACCAGCATGTTGCGGGCGTGCCGGAGGCCCTCCGCGAAGAGATTGGCCCGAAACCCTGGCGGGACGTTGAGGTTTGCCCCCGCTGGCCGTGGCACGACACGGGGCGAGTTGCCTACGCTGGGCGTCGCACCCGGCCTGGGCAGTGAGTCGGGGCTTATGGCAATGTGCCGGCCTATCCGGTCTTCCTCGAGGAAAGACTGGGCTGCGGCCGGCCCGTGATCGAGGGCGGCAATGATCAGGGCTGCGAACAGGATGCGCGGGGTCATGCCCAGCAGGCTAGAACAGTCGCCTGTTCACCACCACATGGTCAGTTTGCCGTCGCGGACCTCGTATCCCTCCAGTCGGCTGAGGAGCGACATGCCGAGAAGCGAGGGGCCCGGCTTCTCCCTTATGTCGGCGTCGACGTCGCGGAATGACGCCTGGCCGATACGCAGCTCACGGATCTGCACGCGGGCGACTCGCGTGGTCCCGTTGGCCGTCAGGGCGCGATGGCTGTAGTCGAGGCGGTGCAGGTCGAAGCCTGCGGTTGCCGCGTCCTTGGGTCCGAGCGAGACCAGGGTCGCCCCGGTATCGACGATGAAGTCTACGCTTCTTCCGTTGATCTCGGCCGTCAGGAGATAGTGGCCCGAGGGGTCGGCCTTGAAGGTCTGGCTATTGCGGCCAGCCTGCGTGCTCGGGGTAGGCGACGGTTCGGTTCCGCTCAGGTTGGAGATTGTCGCAGGACCATTGGTCCATTCGTCGAGCAGGAGATAGCCGACGGTGCCTATGGCACCCCAGAGAGCGATGATGCGGATGGCCCAGGCGAGCACGCGATGGCACTCCTGCTGCAGGGTTCATCGAGACTTTGAGCCGTCGATCGTTAAGAAGGAATTGAGAGGGAGGGTTGATGACGGCTCTCGGGGAGAGTATGTTCATGATATGTTCCGTTCCGGGCGGCGATATCTTGTCCTGTGGTTGCCGCACTGGCCGGCCGAACGATGGCTGCGCGCGGTAAGGCGACGAACCGGTGAAACGCATCACGGTCCCCTCGTCCTGATCCAGGCCGGACAGGGCGGCATTCGCCTGACGGGCGTTTCTGCCGATGCTGAGCGGGCCGGCGTCGTGGCAGGGATGACCTTGGCGGATGCACGTGCGCTGGTGCCGACGCTGAAAGTCGCGGAAGCCGACCCGGTCGTCGAGCGCAAGGCGCTCGTCGATCTTGCCGACTGGTGTAGCCGATACGCTCCATGGACTGCCGTCGACGGAGATGACGGCATTCGGATCGATATCACTGGATCGGCCCATCTTTTTGGTGGAGAGAGCGCCTTGCTGGCTGATCTTCTGGCCCGCCTCGGCGCCGGCGGACTGACGGCCAAGGGGGCAATCGCGGAGACGCCGGGGGCGGCATGGGCCGTCGTGCGCTATGGCAAGGGAGGCGTCATTCCGGATGGCGGTGTGCCGGCGGCGCTCGCCGGGCTTCCGGTCGCCGCATTGCGACTGGACCCTGAGACGGTGAAAGGCCTTTCCCGGGTCGGCGTCAGGCGGATCAGGGATTTGGCTTCCCTGCCCCGTCCACCACTCGCTCTTCGCTTCGGATCGGACACGTTGCGACGGTTGGATCAGGCATTTGGTCGCGTGTCGGAGCCCATCTCGCCGCAGCGGGAGCCGGCACGGTACCGGGTCCGACTCTCCTTTGCCGAACCGGTTGCCCGGCGAGAAGACATCGATGCGGCGGCGGCATACCTGCTCGAAGCGCTGAGGCGGGAACTGGAGACGGCCGGCCAAGGGATCCGAAGGCTCAACTTGGTTGCCTACCGGGTTGACGGTGACTGCCGCCGTGTCGCCATCGGCACTTCCGCGCCGACCCGGAACACATCTCACCTGCTGCGTCTTCTGCGTGAACCTGTCGAGTGTATCGACCCGGGCTTTGGCATCGAGGTGATGGCACTGGAAGCCCAGAGCGTGCAGCCGATGGTTTCCCAGCAGCGCGCGAACGAGGCGGAAGAGTTGGATGGACTGGTCGACCGTTTGCGCAACCACCTGGGCGTACGGGAGACGGCGATCCTGCTCCCCGTCGACAGTCATGTACCGGAGCGCGCCGCCGCCATCCTGCCCCCCGGGCGGCCGGAAAGCTCCAGTGCGGCCTGGCCCGGACGAGGCGAGCGTCCTTTGGCCCTGCTTGCGGCACCGGAGCGGATCGAAGCGGCCGCGAGCGAACCGCATGCACCGCCCCCCTGGTTCGTCTGGCGGCGTGTCGTCCGCACCATCGTGGAGGCGGAAGGGCCGGAACGTATCGAGCCGGAATGGTGGCGGTTGCCGCCCGGCATGGGAAGGCGGGACTATTGGCGGCTGACCGATGCGGTGGGACGACGCTATTGGACCTATCGCGATCCTGCGGGCTGGTATCTGCAGGGAGTATTCGGGTGATATCCGCCGGCGGACCCGCTTATGCCGAGCTGCAGGTGACGACTAATTTCAGCTTCCTGCATTGCGCCTCCCATCCGCAGGAATTGGTCGCCCAGTCCGCTTCCCTCGGCCACCGCGCAATCGGCATCGCCGACCGCAATACCCTGGCCGGGATGGTCCGAGCCCATGTGGCCGCCAAACAGTGTGGCCTGCGTCTTGTGGTCGGTGTCAGGCTCGATTTCACCGATGCCCCGAGCATGCTTTGCTTTCCCACCGACCGGCGCGCCTATGGCCGGCTCTGCTGTCTCCTCACCCTGGGGCGTCGCCGCGCACCCAAGGGTGAATGCCATATCCACCTGTCGGATCTGTTCGACCATGAACTCGGACAGATCGTCGTTGTGCTGCCTTCCCGTGATCCCGAGGAGGGACTGGCGGATCATTTGAGACGGCTGAAGGTCGTCTTTGCCGATCGCCTCTATCTCGCCGGCCAGGCGCTGATGCAGGGGGATGACAGGGAGCGTCTGGAGACCTTGGTTGACATCGCTGCAAAGGGCGGCGTTCCCCTGGTGGCGACCAATGATGTTCACTACCACCATCCGGATCGCCGCCCCCTCTGCGACGTGCTGGCCTGTATCCGGGAGAAGGTAACGATCGCCGAGGCGGGTTCACGCCTGTGGCCGAATGCCGAACGTCACCTCAAGCCGCCGGAAGAGATGGCGATCCTGTTCCGTGACCATCCGGACGCCCTGTCGCGAACCCTGGAGATCGTCGATCGCTGCCACTTCTCGTTGGACGAAATCAAGTACGACTATCCTGCCGAGTCCGATCGGGGCGATCCCCAGGAGGAATTGGAACGGCTGACGGTGGAGGGGGCCGCCGTCCGCTATCCCCAAGGCATGCCACGCCAGGTCGGGGAAGCGATCGCAAGAGAGTTCGATCTGATCCGCAAGAAGAACTACGCGCCATATTTTCTCACCGTCTACGACATCGTGAGGATGGCGCGGGAAAAGGGGATCCTGTGCCAGGGGCGCGGCTCGGCCGCCAATTCGGCCGTTTGCTATTGCCTCGGCATCACCTCCGTCGATCCTGCGCAGTCTGAACTTCTGTTTGAACGCTTCGTGTCGGAAGAACGGCGCGAGCCGCCGGACATCGATGTCGACTTCGAGCATGAGCGACGCGAGGAGGTGATCCAGTACATCTATGAGAAGCTTGGCCGCGACCGCGCGGGTCTCGCCGCCACCGTCATCCACTATCGCTGGCGGCGCGCCATCCGTGACGTGGGCAAGGTGATGGGGTTGTCCTTGGATACCGTGGCCGCCCTGGCCAAAGTCGGATGGGGAGGCGAAACCCCGGAGCAGATCAGGGACACGATCGGCCGGGCCGGACTCGATCCGGACGACGCTCATCTCCTGCAGACGATCGGCTTGACACTCGATCTGGTCGGCTTCCCGCGTCATCTTTCACAGCATGTGGGCGGTTTCGTCATGACCAGGGGGGCCTTGTGCGAAAGCGTGCCGATCGAGAATGCGGCCATGGCGGAGCGCACCGTCGTCGAGTGGGACAAGGACGACCTCGAAGAACTCGGAATGTTGAAGGTCGATATCCTGGCGCTCGGCATGCTGACCTGCGTCAGGAAGTGTTTCGACCTGCTCAACTCGCGCGGATACGGCTTCCGCGATCTCGCCGATGTGCCTCGCGATGATCCGGCGGTCTACGGAATGATGCAGCGCGCCGATACGATCGGCGTGTTTCAGATCGAAAGCCGGGCCCAGATGTCGATGTTGCCGCGGCTGAAGCCGGCCAGTTTCTACGAACTGGTGATCGAGATCGCCATCGTGCGTCCCGGCCCGATCCAGGGCGACATGGTGCATCCCTACCTGCGCCGCAAGGAAGGGCTGGAGCCGATTACCTATCCGAAACCTGAACTGGAAGCCGTTCTTCACCGCACCAAGGGCGTACCCTTGTTCCAGGAGCAGGCGATGAAGATCGCCATGGTCGCCGCCCGGTTCACGGCATCTGAAGCCGATGGATTGCGCCGATCCATGGCCACTTTCAGGAACAACGGTACGGTTCGTAACTACAAGGACAAGTTCATCCAGGGAATGATCGGCAACGGCTATGAGCGCGACTTCGCCGAGAAGTGCTTCAAGCAGATCGAAGGCTTCGGAGAGTACGGCTTCCCCGAGAGCCATGCGGCGAGCTTCGCCATCATCGCCTATGTCTCCGCTTGGCTGAAACACCATCATCCCGCCGTCTTTGCCGCCGGACTGCTCAACAGCCAGCCCATGGGTTTCTATGCGCCGGCGCAGATTGTCCGCGATGCCAGAGAGCACGGGGTGGAAGTCCGTCCGATCGACGTGAACAAGAGCGAATGGGATTGCACACTGGAGACGACGAGGACCGGCAAACTCTCGCTGCGCCTGGGATTCCGCGAGGCGAAGGGGCTGAGCGAGGAGGCCATGCGCGAACTCGTGAAACGTCGGGGCGACGGTTATCGCACGCTGCGCGACCTGCACGAGCGGGCAGGCCTGACTCGCGAGATGATGGAAACCTTGGCGGCGGCGGATGCCTTCGGTTCTATCGGCCTCGATCGCCGGCACGCGCACTGGGAGATCCGGGCGCTGGCGCCTTTTTCTCTTCCGCTCTTTGCTGCGGCCGAGAGAGCTATCCGTCCCGGCAGCAACATGCCCTCGCCGGATGCTTTCGAGGAACAGGCGATCAGGCTTCCTCGCATGCCCATGGGTGAAGCGGTGGTGGAGGATTACAGCGCGCTGCAGATGAGCCTGCGGGCACATCCGGCCGAGTTGCTGCGTTCTATCCTGGCCTCGGAAGGCTATGAAACGAGCGGACGGCTCAAGACGATGTCCGATGGAGCACCTGTTGGGGTCGCGGGGCTCGTGCTTGTGCGTCAGCGGCCGGGGACGGCAAGCGGTGTCATCTTCGCGACTCTCGAGGACGAATCCGGGATTGCGAACGTGGTGATCTGGCCCAGGGTGTTCGAACGGTACCGGCGCGCTCTGCTCGGATCGCGGCTGCTCGGCGTACGCGGCAAGCTGCAGCGTCAGGATCTGGTGATCCACATCGTGGCCGAACGGCTCGAGGATCTGTCGCGCCATCTCGTCCGTCTGGGCGAGATCGACAGCGAGCTGCACCCGCCGATCGCCCATGCCGACGAGGTTCTGCACCCCGGCACCGACGCGCGCGCCGTCATGCCGAAAGGGCGCAATTTTCACTAGGCTCCCGCTCGTCTAGGCTCGAATTCCGGGAGGACGCCCAATGATCAAAATCACCTTCTGCCTTCGCCGTCGGGCCGATCTCACACAGCCGGCGTTCCAGGACTATTGGCTGAACCGGCACGCGCCTCTGGTCGCCTCGGTCCAGACCGCCATTCGCATGCGCCGCTATGTGCAGACCCATGCGATCACGACAGCTTTCGACGAACCGATCCGGACGAGCCGGGATGCCCCGGAACCCTTCGACGGCATCGCCGAGCTCTGGTGGGAAAATCTGGACGAACTGGCTCGCGGCTTCGGCACCAAGGAAGGCCGGGATGCCGGCCGCCTCCTGGTCGAGGACGAGCGCAAGTTCATCGATCTCGCGCGCTCGCCGCTATGGTTCAATCGCGAACACGTCATTGTCGGGTGAGGGAGCAGGTCATGGATTTCAAGACTGTATTGGCGCGTTTCACGCGCGCCGTGGAGAGCAATGACGGAGAAGGCCTCGCCGGCCTGTTCCTGCCCGATGGCGTATATGTCGATGGCTTCTACGGGGACTTCGTGGGCCGGCCGGCGATCGCCCATATGCTCAATGAGCATTTCTGGGGACATGCAAGGGACTTTCGCTGGGACATGCTGGATCCCGTTCATGCCGGGACGACCGGCTATGCCCGCTATGTCTTCAGCTATACCTATGCCTTGCCGGAAGCGGCCGGCCGGCGCGTCGTCTTCGAGGGCATGAGCCGCTTTGAATTCGAAGGTACCCTGATCCGCCGCTATACGGAGATCTTCGACCGCGGGCTCGCTCTTTCACAGCTGGGCTTCGCTGCCGAACGGATCGCCAAGGTGGTTCGCAAGGCGGCCGACAGACAGAACGCCCGTCCCGAATGCGCAGAGCATCTCGGTCCGACATCCGCGTCAGGCGCGCAGACGCGATGACCGGTCGTTCTGCCGGCGCGGAGCATCGATGATGCTGGGCGTCAGCGACAAGCAGGATGCAAGGTCCTGAAAACGGCGTGACACGACCTCGCCGAGCAGCGGCCGGCCCGCTTGCGTCACCTGGAAGATCAGGTTCCCGCCCTCGATGCTGATCTCGCCCAGAGCGTCCATTCGGTCCGTTCCACCCGCAAGTGCCTCGGCGAAACGAATGGCGAGACCCAATTGCAGCGCCCGCTGGCGGTCGGGCTCAGCGAGGAGGGGCAGGCTCATCTCGACAGCGGGCCCCTCGATATGTCCCTCGTAACGCGCATGCACCGCCAAGGCCACGAAGGCGCGAGACGGATGATCGATACCAACGAACGGGGCACGCAGGATGCGCCGGAAGGCCTGCTCACCGCGATAGTCCGGATTGACCCGCCACGCCACGTCCGCCAGCAGGCAGGCGGCGAAGCGAAGCCGCTCCTCATCGGCGCTCTCGCCCAGGAAGACGGGAGAGAGGAACCGGTGCAGATCCTCGCCCGACAGGCCGAACCGGCTCTCGCGCATGCCCATGTCACGGCAAAGCGCGATCAGCGGATCCTCGCTGCGGGCGGCCGGCGGCAGGATGTCGAAATGCAGGCCCTCGCGCAGCCCGTTCGCCGAGAAGACGATATGGGCCGGGCGCACCCGCTTGATCAGGCGACGCAACACCAGGGCCGCCGTCGGCACCGTTTCCAGACGCCGTTTGGGCACACCGGCGAGACGCACGATCGAATCCTTGCTCTGGCGGCCGAGCACGCGGGTCATCTCGGAAAGTTCGTCTGCCGAGGCACGGTATTGATGGATGATGTGAAGGGGGTAGTTCGTCTGAGCCATATGGATCCGGGCGATGGCGCGCCATGCGCCCCCGACCAGATAGAGATCGCGTCCCCGCGCCTCGTCGAGCCATTGCAGTTCGGTCAGGAGGCGGTCGGCATGCGCCTTCATGTCGTCGTGCGACAGCCCCACCAGGCGCAAGGGACCGAGAGGCAGGGTCGCCTGGGGCCCGATGCTCCCGTCCTCCACCGTCACCAGTTCGAGTGAGCCGCCGCCGAGATCGCCGACGACCCCGCGCGCCTGCGGAATTCCCGAGATCACCCCGAGGGCCGATATCCGAGCCTCGTCGGCGCCGCTCAGGATTCGCATGTTGGCGCCACATTCCCTGCGGACACGCTCGGCGAAAGCCGTGCCGTCGCTCGCTTCGCGTATGGCGGCGGTGCCGACGACATCGAGCGTCGTGACGCGCATGCGCTCGGCGAGCGCGACGAACCGCCGGATGGCTTCGATCGCGGCCTCGACGCCCTCGGGGTCCAGCACCCCCCGTTCGTTCAAGCCACGCCCGAGCGCTGGGAGAACCTTTTCGTTGAAGATCGGCGTCGGCGAGCGGTCGGGACCCGTGAACACGACCAGACGCACGGAATTCGAACCGACATCGACCACACCGATCAGATGCTCGGAACCTGCACTCGCGGCGGAGCCGGATACCATCTTGTCAACGCGCCTTGAAATCGAGCCTGCGGACCGTCTGCTGCTGCAATGCCTTCCCCCGGCCGGAGAGGCTGGGATTGGTCATGAAATAGGTATGTGCGCTGAACCCCTCGGGTCCAGCCTCGACACGTTCATAGGTGCCGTCCGGGCGCAATGTCCAGCTTTGCGCCGTGTCCTTCAGGTTGGCTACCATGATCTGATCGACGATCTGCTCGTGGACCGTCGAATTCGTAATCGGAACGAGGACTTCCACCCGGCGATCGAAGTTCCGCGGCATCCAGTCGGCGGAGGAGATGAACAGCTTGGCGCTGGGCGAGGGCAGGCCGTGGCCGGCACCGAAGCAGACGATGCGGGAATGTTCGAGGAAGCGGCCGACGATCGACTTCACACGGATGTTCTCCGACAGGCCCTGCACGCCCGGCCTCAGGCAGCAGATGCCGCGCACGATCAGGTCGATCTGAACTCCGGCCGCGCTCGCCCGGTACAGCGCGTCGATCGCCGTGGCGTCCACCAGCGAGTTCATCTTCGCCCATATGGCAGCCGGCCGGCCCGCCTTGGCATGGGAGATCTCCTGATCGATCAGACCGAGAAGCGTGGGGCGCAGGGTCTCCGGCGAGAGGGCGATCTTGGACATCGCCTCCGGCTCGGCATAGCCGGTCATGAAATTAAAGAGGCGCGCGGCGTCATGGCCCAAATCCTGATCGGCAGTGAAGTAGGATATATCAGTATAGATGCGCGCCGTAATGGGATGGTAGTTGCCGGTTCCGAAATGAATATACGTCCTGAGGCCGCCTCCTTCCCGCCGAATGACAAGTGATACCTTGGCGTGCGTCTTCAGTTCTATGAATCCATAGACTACTTGAACGCCGGCGCGCTCGAGATCCCGCGCCCACTTGATATTGGCCGCCTCGTCGAAACG
>VFQQ010001322.1_pt1 | contig 35766 bp, 27 predicted proteins | sample 3512341 | NCBI WGS metagenome assembly VFQQ01 (sample SAMN10412373, study PRJNA504923) | tailings metagenome | isolation source: Relicate 2 Philex TSF1 revegetated site | place: Philippines: Tuba, Benguet | collected 2017-08-29 | reverse complement strand
CAGGTAAGGTTCTTCGCGTTGCATCGAATTAAGCCACATACTCCACCGCTTGTGCGGGTCCCCGTCAATTTCTTTGAGTTTTAATCTTGCGATCGTACTTCCCAGGCGGCACGCTTAACGCGTTAGCTCCGGCGCGGAGGGGGTCGAATCCCCCCACACCAAACGTGCACCGTTTACTGCCAGGACTACAGGGGTATCTAATCCCTTTCGCTCCCCTGGCCTTCGTGCCTCAGCGTCAGAAACTGTCCAGAGTCCTGCCTTCGCCATTGGTATTCCTCTCGATATCTACGCATTTCACTGCTACACCGAGAATTCTAGACTCCTCTCCAGTTCTCTAGCCTGGCAGTATCGGATGCAATCCAGGGGTTGAGCCCCTGCCTTTCACATCTGACTTGCCAAGCCGCCTACGCACCCTTTACGCCCAGTGATTCCGAACAACGCTTGAGACCTCTGTATTACCGCGGCTGCTGGCACAGAGTTAGCCGTCTCTTCCTCTTGCGGTACTATCAAACTGACGGGGTATTAGCCCGGCAGTCTTGCTCTCGCATGACAGGAGTTTACAATCCGAAGACCTTATCCTCCACGCGGCGTCGCTCCATCAGGGTTGCCCCCATTGTGAAAGATTCTCGACTGCTGCCACCCGTAGGTGTCTGGACCGTGTCTCAGTTCCAGTGTGGCTGGTCGTCCTCTCAGACCAGCTACCCGTCGTCGCCTTGGTGGGCCATTACCCCGCCAACTAGCTGATAGGCCGCGGACCAATCGGGAAGTGGCAGGCCTTGCGGTCCCCACCTTCAGTCTTCGCTCGATGCCGAGCTAGACCACATGCGGTATTAATCCAAGTTTCCCTGGGCTATCCCCCGCTTCCCGGAATGTTGTCCACGTGTTACGCACCCGTTCGCCACTGGACAGCTTCAATATTGCTACCAAAACTGTCCCGTTCGACTTGCATGTCTTATCCACGCCGCCAGCGTTCGTTCTGAGCCAGAATCAAACTCTCCGTAAATTGCGCTGACTTAACTTTCGTTTAACCAGCTAAATTGTCTCAGCCCGGTTGCCCGAGCCCGCGCGCCTCGCGGCACGCAACGCACAATTTAGCCTTTGTGTTTTCTCGACGATTTTCTCGCGGTTGCCCGCTTGAATTTCATCGCTGCTGTTCTGTAAAAGATCCGTCTCTGGAGACTAAAAAAACGATCACTCTAGTGACTGATCGTCTTCCCAGTTTCAGCCGCCCGTTTTCGGTGGCGGACGAGCAGATTACTATAACTCCCGGGACCGTCAACGCGATTTTGATCTTTTTTTCATTTTTCTCCCGAAGCCTTGTTCCATAAGGCCTGCGACCTGCGTGTCAGCGGCAGCGCGCGCGATTCCGCGTCGTTTTGTTCACGCGCAGGCCCGCTTCTTTCCTTGCTTTTGTTTCACCTCCCGCGCCGGCACCCGAGTTGCCGCCCTCAGCCCATCCGCGCAGCGCCTTGAATCCAGCCTTGGGAACCGCTCGAAATGCCCACCTGAGAAGCCGCCCGCAGCCCCGACAACTTCCGCCTCGCTGCCTGCCGGGGCGTGGTGTTTCAGGGCGCGCTTCTCATGGTTTCAGCGGCGCTTTTTCAAAGTCGGTCTCGTTGACCCAGCCGGCTTTGGCGCTGGGATCGCCGCGCATGTAGCGCTCGTAAAAGCCGGCTTGATTGGTCGGCTCGTAGTCGTCAAAAACCTTGCCCCCGCCGGACATGCGCGGGTCGTTTTGCTTTTTCAAAACAGCCTCCATCTCGCCACGCATGGCGGCTTGGCGCCGCTCGTGTACGGACTCGCCGGCGAGGTTGTGAACGCAATGCGGATCGCTGCCGAGATCGAACAATTCCTCGTCCGGTCTCATGCCGAAATTGAGCCGCCAAAACTTGTCCGATCGGTCTTTGCGGCCCCTGTCAAGGATCAAGGTTTTGGTGGGGCTGGCGTCGGTGTCGAGATAGCCCGTTTCCGGGTTGCCCGCAGGCCAGCGTCCAGACTCATAGTTTTTCAAAAACAGCCAGCCATCCCTGATCAAGCCGCGGATGGGGTAACCCTCGTCGTTGGGGCGGCCGACATCCGTGCGCTCCTTGCCAACCAGCACATGATCGCGAGTGACGACGACGCGTCCCGCCTTTTCACTGCCCCAAATCTCCCGCCAGCTTTGGCCGGTGATCGCCGCCATGCCGCTGTCTTTTTGATCGACGCCCGCGGCATCGAGAATGGTGGGCGCGATGTCAATGAAGCTGACGAAGTCGTCGATGACACGTCCCGGCTTGTTAACGCCGCCCGGCCAGCGAATGGCGAGCGGCACATGGTTGCTATCCTGGTAAGCGTAACCCTTGCACCGCGGAAACGGCATGCCGTGATCGGCGGTGACGATGATGAGGGTGCTGTCAAGCAAGCCGCGCCGCTCCAACTCGGCAAGCATGCGCCCGAGATGGGCGTCAGTGTGCTCGACCTCAAACGCGTAATCGAGCATGTCATGACGCACCTCCTCCGTGTCGGGCCAGTAGCCGGGCACCTGATCGATGTCGCTCAATTTTTTGCCGCCCTTGTTGACGCCGGACTGGTATTCGTAACCGCGATGCGGCTCCAGGCTGCCATACCAAAAGCACCAGGGCATGCCGGCGGGCGCGTGGTCAAGGAAGTCTGTGAAATTGGCGGCGTAGTTGTTCTTGTGAATGCCGGTGGTGGGTGGCCGGGCGCTGTGTCGGTTGTAGGGTTTGCCGGTGATCAGGCGCGGCTGGCCGCTCTTGTCGTTGGCAATGCCGGGCCCCCAGCCTTTGCCGGTGAAGCCCATGTGCCAGCCTTTCTCCGCAAGCACTTCCGGCCAGCTTTTGAACTTGGGAGGAAAGACGGCCATGTGGTTGCCGGCCTCCTCAAGCTGCCAGGCATGACGACCCGTCAAAACGATGGCGCGCGAAGGAGCGCACTTGGCCACCGGTGTGTAGGCATTGGTAAAAAGCAGACCTTCGGTGGCGATGCGGTCAAAGGCGGGTGTCCGCACCCAGGATGTCCCGTAAACCCCCGCATGGGCGCCCCAGTCATCAGCAATGGCAAACAGGATGTTCGGCGGATTGTCGGTGGCGGATGCCGTGGCCGCGATCAAGGTAACGAAGAGGATTTGCAGGCGCTTCATGGCGTGAGGAAACGGCCGGCCAATTCGTTCCTTTCGGCGCTCAAAGTGGATGCGCTGAGCCACGGTTCATGAGCAACCGTTCTGCGGCAAGACAAAGTGCCGTGCCTCAATCCCGTCTCCCCCGTCGGAAAGCGCAAGCCTGCCCCGCCCGCCTCTGGCCAAAAGATCCTTGGCTAACACCGCGTTAACCCAGCACGCAGCGTGGCGCTCGCAGTAGTGGCCGCCAGCGCTCGATGTTCGCCTTCGGACGCGTCAGTAAACGTCGCGACGGTAGCGCTTGTCTTTTTTCATCTGCTCCACGAAAGCGGCGGCCTCCTCGGGGGTCCTGCCGCCATGAGTTTCGATGAGAGAATGCAGCGCCTTGTCCACATCCACCGCCATGCGTGCGGCATCGCCGCAAACGTAAAAAATCGCCCCCTGCTCCAGCCAGGCCCAAAACTCGGCGCCGGCCTCGGTCATTTTATGCTGGACGTAGATTTTCTCCGCCTGATCCCTCGACCAGGCGCAATCCAAACGGGAAAGGGTGCCGTCGGCGAGGTAACCGTCGAACTCATCTTTGTAAAACGAGCAGCTCCTGCTGCTGACCTCGCCGAAGAACAGCCAGGCTTTGCCGCGCGCGCCGGTGGCCTTGCGCTCCTGCAAGAAGGCGCGGAAGGGCGCAATGCCGGTGCCGGGTCCGCACATGATGACGGGGGTTTCCTCCTCCGGTTCGGGCAGCCGGAAGCCTTTTCCCGGCGTGACGAAAACCGGGATGGGCACGTTCGAATCGATGCGCGCCAGGAAGGTGGAGGCGACCCCGCCGCGCTCGCGTCCGTGGCTCTGATAGCGCACTGTGGCGACAGTGAGATGCACTTCCTCCCCCACCGCGCGCTGGCTGGAGGAGATGGAGTAGAGGCGCACATTGAGTTTTTTCAGCAGGCCGCATAATTCCACCGGCTCAAACTTGGCGCCAGGGTTCTCAAGCAGCAGATCAATGACAAAGCGACCCCACAGGTAATCCTTCAGCGCGTCCTTGTTCTCGGGTGCAATCAGGCCAGCCAGCGGGCTGGCGCCGCCGGTCTTTTCGACAATGGCCGCCAAGAGCTTTTTGTCGGGCTCGGTGATGAGGAAGTAGTTCGTCAGCAACTCGCGCACGGTGGCCTCGCCGCCTTTGGGATGCGGCACCATCTCATCGCCAGCGAAACCCAGCGCGGTCAGCGTGTCCTCGACGAGCGCGGGATCGTTGGTGGCCAGCACCGCCAAACTGTCGCCCGGTATGTATTCAAGGCCGGAACCGGCGAGATCGATTTCGTAATGGCGGGTGTTTTTCGGCGCCTCCGGCGTGGACAGGTCATAGGCCCGCTTCAAGTGCGCGAGGAAGGGGTTTTTGACGTTGTAAACGGGTTTGCCGGCTTCAGGAGTGCTCATGGTAAAATCACAAAGGGTCGAAAAAAAGGGAGGCAGGATAGGGGCTGGGGGGGGCTTGTCAACCCGGGCGGGATTAGGCTGACAGCAAGACTCGTGCCCTTATTGGTGCCGAGCTTTCCGGCCAAAAAATACCAACTATGTTACAGGCACACGGTTTGCATGCCTTGATTTTGCTGGTTGCTTGGGGTTGAAAAGTTGCGCGTTTGGCGGCGCTTTAGTGGAATGACGATTTTCCTTGCGAGGCGCGGTTTTTCCCATCCATCCCTTCTGCTTCTGTGCCTCTGTTCTGCGGCAAGTTCCCCGGCTCTGACCGCTGCGGACGAGACCAAGCTGGCACTGCCAGCGTTGCGTGCGGAGGTGCGCGTTTGGACGGACCCCTGGGGCATCGATCACATTGAGGCGGAGAACGAGCACGATCTGTTTTTCACCCAGGGCTTTCGCGCCGCTCGCAACCGCTTGTTTCAGTTCGAACTTTGGCGGCGTCAGGCCACCGGCACCGCCGCGGAAGTCCTCGGGCCCGACGCGCTGGACCGTGATATTGGCGCGCGGCTGCATCGTTTCCGCGGCGACATGCGGCGGGAACTGGCGCACTACCATCCACGCGGAGAAGCCATCGTGGCGGCGTTTGTCGCTGGCATAAACGCCTGGATCGACCAGACCGAGGCCAACCCAGGGTTGTTGCCGCTGGAGTTTCGCCTGCTCAAGATCAAACCCGGCAAGTGGACGCCGGAGGTGGTTGTCTCGCGTCATCAGGGCTTGTTCAGCAACGTCACCCAGGAAGTCCGGCACCTGCGCGCCCTTAGCAAGCTGGGCGAGGAAAAACTGCGCGAGCTGAACCATTTCCATCCTCACGATCCCAACCTCGACCTGCGCCCCGAGATCGACGCGGAACGATTGTTGGAGCAAAACGTGCTCAGGCTTTACAACGCCTTTCGCGCGCCGTTGAAGTTTGGCAAGGCGGACCTCACGGCCGCCGTCATCGAGTCGGATGATCTCAATATCGGCAGCAACAACTGGGTCATCTTCGGCCAGCTCAGCGCCTCAGGAAAACCGCTGCTTGCGAACGACCCGCACCGGGCGTTGCAGACACCGTCGCTGCGCTACTTCGTGCATCTGCGCGCGCCGGGATGGAATGTTATCGGCGGAGGCGAGCCGGCGCTGCCGGGCGTGTCCATCGGCCACAACGAGCACGGTGCCTGGGGGCTGACCATCTTCCGCACCGACATGGAGGACCTCATGGTGTATGAGACGCATCCGAAGGACGCGAACCGTTATCGCTATCGCGACGGCTGGGAGGTCATGACCGTCGAGCGGGAAACTTTCCAAATCAAAGGTGCCGAGCCGGTGACGGTGGAGTTAAAATTCACCCGTCATGGTCCGGTGCTGCATGAGGATCGCGAGTGCCGGACTGCCTACGCGTTGCGCGCCGCTTGGCTGGAGATCGGTTGCGCTCCCTACCTTGCCAGCCTGCGGCTCAATCAGGCGGAGAACTGGGCTGAGTTCCGCCGCGCCTGCGCCTATCATCAAGCGCCGCCGCTCAATATGGTCTGGGCCGGACGCGATGATCACATCGGCTGGCAGGTCTCCGCCATCACGCCCGTGCGCCAGGGCTGGAGCGGCCTGCTGCCGGTGCCGGGGGATGGCAGCCATGAGTGGGACCATTTCCTGCCAATGCCGCTGCTGCCGCAGGCGCTCAATCCGCCGGCGGGTTTCTGGTCCACCGCCAACCAGCACATCACGCCGCCGGACTATCCTTATCCTGGCGTGCTCGGCTACTCTTGGTCCGATCCCCAGCGCGGCAATCGCCTGCATGAGCTTCTGGCGGCGCGCTCCCGATTCACACCCGCGGATCTCGCCGCCATTCAGCACGACGAGCTGTCCATCCCCGCCCGCACGCTCACGCCGCTGCTGCGCGACCTGCCGCTTCCAGAAGGACCGGTGGGCGAAGCACGCGCGCGTTTGCGGGCCTGGAATCATGTGCTCGACCGCGACTCGGTGGAGGCCGGCATTTACGTTGCCTGGGAAAAAGCGCTGCACAAAGCCGTGCAAAAACGCCTGGTGCCCGAGGCGGCGCGCGAAGCCATCGATGGCTTGCCCATGCAGCGTCTGCTCGAATGGCTGGTGGCACCCGACGCTCGTCTTGGTGGTCCCAACCCGGTGGCGGCGCGCGACGCGTTGCTGGCCGCTTGTTTGAGCGAGGCGGTGGATTCTTTGAGCAAAAAATTCGGCGCGGACATGAATGCCTGGCGCTACGGCCAGCCCGAGTACAAACACGCCACCCTGCGTCATCCCATGAGCGAGGCGGTCAGCCCTGAACTGCGCGCCAAACTCAACGTCGGACCACTGCCGCGCGGCGGCGATGGCAACACCGTCAACAACACCAGCGGTGCCGACAACCAAGCCACCGGCGCGACTTTTCGCGTCGTCATTGACACCGCCGATTGGGACAGCGCGCTGGCCACCTCCGCGCCCGGTCAATCCGGCGATCCCGACAGCCCGCATTACGCCGACCTGTTTCCCCTGTGGGCGCAGGGGCGCTACTTCCCGCTGCTTTACTCACCGCACAAAATCATAGCGGCGGCGGAAAGCGTCACCGTGCTGCAACCAGAGGACAAGCGTTGATGCCGGCTCAAGGCTGCAAGCGTTTGGCGGCCTCGGCGCGCGCCGTTGCGAGCACTTCTGCAATCGCAACTGGCTGCCCGCCGCGGCGCAGGCTCTCATCCGCGGCCTCCATGAAGGCGAGGATTTCAAGCGTCTCCTCTGCGGGCACAGGAGGCACACCGGTTCGGAAAAACTTGGCGACCTCCCTGCACAACGGCTCATAACCCGCGACCCGGCCCGCCTGCCGCACGCCTTTGCTGCCGTAGGCCACGAAGCCGTGGTCGGTCTTGCCGCCGACGATGCCGCGATAGATGCCGATGCGATCCCCCTGCCAAAGACCGGTGGCGACATCGTGATGAGCGCCCTTGGTGCGAACGACGGTTTCACAGCCCGGACCCATCAACGTGTAAAGCGCCTCAACGCCGTGGATGCCATAGAAGAACAATTCCGGCACGCCCTCTTGATAAGAGCACGGCCCCCAAGTGGCGGCACCGAGAATGTCGCCGACTTCCTTGTTGTTCAGCAGCGTGCGCAGATCGGGTCCAAATCGCGAAGACGAGCCTGAGAAAAGCGGCACCTGCCGCTGCCGCGCCAGCTCCACGATCATCACCGCATCCACCAGGGAACCGGCCAGTGGTTTGTCGATGAACAGCGGTTTGCCGGCGGCGATGACTTGGCGCGCCTCTTCAAGGTGGATGCGGCCATCGACGCTCTCGAGCAGCACGACATCCACTTTCCCCAACAGTTGCGGGATGGTCTCCACAATCTCCAGCCCCATGCCCCGCACCTGCTCGGTGAACCGCTGCACGCGGTCGCGACTGGCCGGCATGTTCGTGCCGCCCGGATAACCCGCAACCACCTGGACCGCGGCGAGATCGCCCTCATTGGCCGGGTCATTGAAGAGCTTGGTGAAGGCCGGCACATGCGAGGTGTCGAGACCGATGATGCCGGCGCGCAGAACGGCGCCGGAGTTTTGAGCCGGAGCGGCATGAAGCAAGGCAAACGAAGCCAACAGGGCGAGTGGAAGTCTCATCCCAGCTAGGTACGCACGTCAATCATCATATTGCGCACACCCCGGTTGCCGGGAAAGCCTTTGGGAGGAGAAGGCCCAATGCGGGGCCGCCAGCGGAGGTGCTTCAATCCGGCAACCGCGCCGGCTCCGGCAGACTTCCAGCAAACGGCGCTTCGACGCGGCGCAGTTCTTCGATGGCGGCGGCGCGCAGGATCAGCACGGTGCCGCGATACCTCGGGTCGAGGGCGAGGTTGTTGAGTTCCTCGGGGTCGGTTTGCAAATCATATAGCTCCTCGACCTCGCCCGCCACCAGGGTGCGGATGTATTTGTGCCGGCCCTGGCGCAACAGCACCCACCAGGGCACCCGATCAGGACGACCCTTGCCCGCTTCAAAGGCCGGGATTTTCGCGGTGTCGGCGCCGTAGCGATTGTGGGTGTTCATCAGCAGGGAGGGATGAGGCCAGGGCGCGGCGGGATCGAGCAGCAGAGGACCGAGGTCGCGTCCATGCAGCAACCAAGGCGGAGTCACCCCGGCGAAGGCGAGCAGCGTGGGCGCCAAATCGACGCCACTGACTGCGACGGGCGCATGAGCGCCAGCAGGCAGCGTGCCGGGCAAAGCAAAGATCAACGGCGCGGCGATGTTGGCGTCGTAGGGCGCGTGTTTGTCCAGAAAGCCATGCTGGCCGACGGCAAGCCCCTGGTCGGAGGTGAAGACGATAAGCGTGTTTTGCCATTGGCCAGTCTCGCGCAACGCGGCGGTCAAAGCGCCCACCGCCTCATCGATCGCCAGCACGCAGAGTTGGTAGCGGCGCGTCCAATCCGCTAGCGACTCCGGCAGGGTATCGCCGCCGCGGGCGCGATGGCTGCGCAGGACGCTGTCATTTTCATCGTGGCCCGGTTTCATGACCGGCTGGCCGCGGGCGTCCGGCACCCAGGTTTCCACGGCCTGCATGTAAGCGGGCTTGCCTGGACGTGGCGGGTAAACGTCCGCAGGCACCGGCACCTCGGGAACTGGCGGCTCGCCGCGATGGCGTTCGGCGGGGAGAAAGGGACCATGGGGCGCGTCGAAACAAAGCCAGAGGAACCAGGGTTTGGCGGCATCGCGATGCGTGCCGCGCACGAACTCCAAGGCGTGGCGGGCGTAGTGATCCGTGGAGTAGCCGTCCATCCGCTCAGGCGGGCCACCCTGGGTGCTGATGAGCTGGCCGCCATAATAATGCAGGGCGTTGTCCGTCAGCGCGGCGCGATTCCAGACGACTTGGTGATCCCAGTCGCGTCCAAAACCCGCGTCCGCGCCGCAGTGCCATTTGCCGATCTGGGCCGTGACATAGCCAGCCTTGCGCAGTTCGGCGGGCCAAAACGGACACTGCTCAGGATCGTAGCGGGCGCCGGGATATTTGTCCTCGCCGCGCATCGACATGACCCCGCTGGAGTGCCGACCGGTCAGCAGTGTCGCCCGCGAGGGGGCGCACCAGGCGCCGATGTAAGACGGCGCGAAACGCACCCCCGCCGCCGCCAGCGCGTCGATGTGCGGTGTGCGCACCCACGGCAGCGCGCCGGGGTAGCAGCTCAGCGTGCGGTGGCTCTGGTCATCCGTGTAAATGAGCAGGATGTTTGGTCTAGCCGTTTCCCCATGCGCAACCGTCAGGGCCAGCAAAAGCGTGACAATAGGGAGGAACTTCATGGCGAGGAAATCAAAACGCCCCGCAGCGCCAATGGATTTCAAGGCGCTGGCCTCAGCGCCCACAGCGTCTTCACCGCCAGCGCGGCGGCCTCGACGTGATGCACGCGAAAGAGATGCGCGTCCCGGCGCAATCCGGCGGCAATGCAGGCGACGGTGCCAGGATCACGCTGCAGCGGATCAGGCAGGTCGAGCACCTGGCCGATCACCGTCTTGCGCGAGACCGGCAGCAGAATGGGCCTCTCAAAGCGGTGCAAACGCTCCAGGTCGCGGTAGATGCGCAGGTTGTCCTCGCGTTGCTTGGCGAAGTCGATGCCGGGATCGAGCAGCAACTGCTCCATCGCCAACCCTGCTTCCAGGGCCAGCCGACTTTTTGACTCGAAAAAAGCATCGAGCTCGGGCATCAAGTCCGCATACTGCACATGCGTGTGCGCCACCTTGGGCTGGCCGACGCTGTGCATGATGAGCAAAGCCGCTCCGTGCTGCGCGCAGAGGCGGGCGTTGGCGTCGTCTGGCAGGGCGCTGATGTCATTGATCAGATCGCCGCCGAGAGGCAGCACCTCCCGGATGACCTCGGACCGCCAAGTGTTGATGGAGAGCAGCGGCGGCCACAGTTGCTCCGCGTCCCAGGGCGGACGCCCGACACCGGACACCAGCCGTGGAAAGGCCTCCAAAAAAGGCGCCAGCCGCGCCACTTCCTCCGCCACGCTGATCGGCCCGCGGTTGGTGCGCGCGCTTTCCGCCCCGATGTCAATGATGTCCGCGCCCTGCCGCAACTGCCGCTCCGCCAGGGCCAGCGCGCGGCCGGGATCGAGCGTGCCGTCTCCGCAGAAAGAGTCGTCGTTGATGTTGACGATGCCCATGATGAGCGGGCGGCGCGGGAATTCGATGCGATGCAGGCGGGCGCGCAGGAGCATGGGGAAACGCCAGTTTCCAGCCGGAGCCGCGCCAGGTCAACCCTGGCACAGGGCGTTTTCAGGCGTCCTGGCAGAGTTTGGGAACAAGTTGGAGCTCTATCATTCGCTTGGTCCGCTGCGGAGCCAACCGTGGCACCCGAAAGATTCCCTCCAACGCTGGATCCAGCGTTCGAGTTCAACCTCCGGCAAAAGCGCCCTGTCGAAGCACTTGGCACCGGCGGTTTTCTCTGATAGGGAAGGCGAACTCTCTCTCTCTCCAGTCCGACTTCCTCATCCATGAAATACATCTTTGTCACCGGCGGCGTGGTCAGCTCACTCGGCAAGGGCCTGGCGGCGGCCTCCCTCGGCACGCTGCTGGAGCACCGCGGGTTCAAGGTCATCATGCAGAAGTTCGACCCGTATTTGAACATCGACCCCGGCACCATGAACCCCTACGAGCACGGCGAAGTGTACGTGCTCGACGACGGTGCCGAGACCGACCTCGACCTCGGTCATTACGAGCGCTTCACCCACACCAACCTCTCACGCCTCAACAACCTGACCAGCGGCCAGGTGTATTCCTCGGTGCTCGAAAAAGAGCGCGCCGGCAAGTACCAGGGCAGCACCGTGCAGGTCATCCCGCACGTCACCAACGAGATCAAATACCGCATCGACGAGGTGGCGCAAAAAATGGGCGGCGACATCATCATCACCGAAATCGGCGGCACCGTGGGCGACATCGAGGGCCTGCCCTTCCTGGAGGCCATCCGCCAGTTCGGGCATGAAAAACCGCCCGGCGAAGTGCTCTACATCCACACCACTTTGGTGCCCTACATCCGCGCCGCCGGCGAGTTGAAGACCAAACCCACCCAGCAGAGCATCGCCAAACTGCGCGAGATCGGCATCGGCCCTCACATCATCCTGGCGCGCACCGAGATGCCGCTGGACCAGGACGTGCGCCACAAAATTTCCCTGTTCTGCAATGTGCCCATTGAGAACGTCATCGAGGCGCGCGATGTCAAGCACACCATCTACGAGGTGCCGCTCAAACTGCACGAGGAGCGTCTTGACGACCGCGTTTGCAAACTGCTCGGTTTGGAGCGCGTCGAACCCGACCTCACCCAGTGGCGTCACTTTGTGAATCGCGTCATCCATCCGACGCATCACGCGCGCATCGGCGTCGTCGGCAAGTACATCGAGCTGCAGGACGCCTACAAAAGCATCTACGAAGCGCTCACCCACGCCGGCGCCGCCAACGATTGCAAGGTGGACATCGTGCGCGTCGATGCCGAGGCCATCGAAAAAGCCGGACCCGACCTCTACCTCACCGGGTTGCAAGGCGTGCTCATCCCAGGCGGCTTCGGCGACCGCGGCACCGAAGGCAAGATCATGGCGGCGCGTTACGCCCGCGAGAACGGCGTGCCTTACTTCGGCATCTGCCTTGGCATGCAAATCGCAGTCATCGAGTTTGCGCGCAACGTCGCCGGACTCGAGGGTGCCAGCAGCACCGAGTTTGACAAGGCCGCCGCGCATCCCGTCATCAGCCTGATGGAGGAGCAGAAAAAAGTCATCAACCTGGGCGGCACCATGCGCCTCGGCACCTGGGTCACCGACCTCGCCCCCGGCAGCCGTGCTTACGAGTTGTATCACAGCGCCACCATCACCGAGCGCCACCGCCATCGCTACGAGTTCAACTCCGACTACAAAGACCAGCTCGAAAGCAAGGGCCTGCTTGTGTCCGGCACCTCGCCGAATGGCGAACTCGCCGAGATCATCGAACTGCCCGCGCACCCCTACTTCGTCGCCTGCCAGTTCCACCCCGAGTTTTTGTCCAAGCCCAACCACCCGCACCCGCTCTTCCACGGCTTCGTCAAAGCTGCCATGAACCACCACGGCACCCCGCCGGTGAGCTGCTGAGAGGACTGGAAGATCGGCGGCGGCCAACCGTTCACTGCTATATGAGACGCCGCCTGCTTCTGCTGCCCCTTGCCGCGCTTGCCCTCGCGGCGTTTGGCTGGGCGCAGAACCGCGAGGAGAACTCCGGCGGCGAGCCGACCCACTTTGGCAGCAAAGACTCAGGCGTGCCCGAGGACCCGCGTCACGCCGGTCGTGGCCAGTTCATGGACTTCCCCTCCTGGCCGCTCAGCAAAAACCTGCCCAATGACGTTTTCACCTTCGCCAGGTTGCGCTACAATTCCGCCTACGGTTACGGGTGGGGCCGCCGCGGCGGCCGCTGGCTGACCGACTATCCGGACGCCGATTTGAACTTTTCGTACCGCTTGCAGCAGTTGACCTCGCTCGAAGTCAATCCCAAGGGCGTGGTGGTGGACATCGACGCCGAGCAGCTCCGCCATTACCCGTTCATCTACATGATCGAGCCGGGCAACATCCACCTCACCGATGACGAGGCGCGCATCCTGCGCGAGTACTTGATGAACGGCGGTTTTCTCATGGTGGATGATTTCTGGGGCTACCAGGAGTGGGACACCTTCCACATCGCCCTCAAGCAAATCTTTCCCGAGCGTGACTTCGAGGAGCTTGGCCTCGACCACCCGATCTTCAGCATCGTGTTCCAGCTCAAGGTCAAACCGCAGATCCCCAGTGTCGGCCACGCCATGGCCGGCCGCGCGCAGGGCATCACCCACGAATGGAACAAGCCCGGCTCCGAGGATGTGCATTACCGCGCGGTCTTCGACGACAAACGCCGCATGATGATGATGATCTGCCACAATACCGACCTCGGCGACGGCTGGGAGGAGGAAGGCACTGATCCCTGGTACTTCCGCGAGTTCTCCGAAAAATACGCCTACCCGCTCGGCATCAACATCCTGTTCTACGCCCTCACACATTGATTCAATCCGGCGTCAGGATGGTTCTATCTTGGTCGAAGGAAAAAGATCGTTCCTCGAATCGTTTTCAATTGCATGAAACGCCTTCTCGCCGTCCTCGCACCGCTGGCCCTCGGTGCCCTGGCCTGGGCGCAAATGCGCGAACGCGGCGCGGAGGGCGGCGGCCAAGCGACGAACTTCGGCGTCGATGACGGCATGAACAACGATCCGCGCCAGGCCGGGCGCGGTCACATGTGGGACTTCCCCACCTGGCCGGTGAGCCGCGAGCTGCCCAATGACGTCTTTACCTTCGCCCGCATTCGCTACAACTCCGCTTCCGGCGGCTACGGCTGGGGGCGCCGCCGGGAGAAGTGGCGCACCGACTATCCGGATTCCGACCTGAACCTGTCCTACCGTCTCCAGCAGCTCACCTCCCTCCAGGTCAATCCGAACAGCGTCGTCGTTGATATTGATCCCGAGCAACTGCGGCACTATCCGTTTCTGTATGTGATCGAGCCGGGTGACATCCATCTCACTGAAGAGGAGGCGCGGGCGCTGCGCGAGTACATGCTCAACGGCGGCTTCATCATGGTGGATGACTTCTGGGGCACGCGCGAGTGGGAGAATTTTTACTTTGCCTTCAAACAAATCTGGCCCGACCGCGAGTTCGAGGAGGTGCCGATTGAGCACAAGATTTTCAACATGGTGTTCCCGCTGAAAGTGAAGCCGCAGATCCCGCACATCAGCTACTCGCGCATGGTGATCGAGCGCGGCATCACCTACGAGTACGACAAGCCCGGCTCCGAGCAGGTGCACTACCGCGCCGTCTATGACGATAAACGCCGCATGGTTATGTTCATCTGCTGGAACACCGACACCGGCGAGGGCTGGGAGCAGGAGGGCACCGACCCCTGGTACTTCAAGGAGTTCTCCGAAAAGTACGCCTACCCGATGGGCATCAACGTGGTGATGTACGCGCTGACGCATTGAGTTGGAAGCGGCGGCCTCGCTGCTCACTCAACGAGCGCGCTTTATCCAGGCCATCACCTTGTCCGCCAGCTTGTCAAAGGCGCGCACAGCCAATTCCAGATGCTCCTCGCGGGTGTCCTCAATTTTGTTGTGGCTGATGCCGTGCAGGCTTTGCGTGAACATCATCACGGTCGGAATGCCGGCGCCGCAGGTCTCGGCGGCGTCGTGCAGGGGGCCGGAGGGCAGGCGGTGAGAGGTGCCGCAGGTCTCGCGAATGGCGGCGTCGCACAGCTCGATCAGATCCGGATGAAACGGCCGCGGCTCGATCTGCCAGATCCGCTCCCAGTTCACGCTGACGTTGCCTGCGGCGGCGAAACGCTCGCTCGCCGCCTGCGCCTCCGCCAGCATGGTCGCCAGCGCGGCCGCATCGAGGTGCCGCTGATCGAGCGTGATCCGGCATTCCTCCACCACGCTGGTGACGATGCCGGGTTTCGTGACGCAGGAGCCGAGCGTGCAAACGCCGTTGCCGCTGCGCCGGGCGATCTCATAGATCTCCGCGCCCATTTTGGCGGCGGCGAGAAAGGCGTCGCGGCGGCGGTTCATCGGCGTGCTGCCGGAGTGGGCGGCCTGGCCGCGAAAGGTGATGGCATGGCGCTCCACACCGAAGGTGCCGAGCACCGCACCGAGCGGCAGATCCAGGTCGAGCAGCACCGGTCCCTGCTCGATGTGCAGCTCGATGTAAGCGGCGGCGTTGGCAAGCTCCACGCCGCTATCCTTGACCCGCTCGAAGTTGATGCCCACCTCCCGCAAAGCGTCCGGCAAGGCGATGCCGTCTTTGTCCCGCAGACCGCGCGCCTCGCCCATGTCGAGCTTGCCGGAGCAGGCGGAGGATCCGAAAAGGCTCTTGCCAAAGCGCGCGCCCTCCTCGTCCGCCCAGTCCACCAAACGCACTGTCACCGGCGGGCGGCCTGCAAATTGCTCGCTCAGGCGACGCAAGATTTCGACGCCGGCCATCACGTTCAAACACCCGTCCAACCAGCCGCCGTTCGGCACCGAATCGATATGGCCGCCGATGAGGAGAGCCTGGTCCGAATCGCCCTTCAGGGTGGCCCAGAGATTGCCTGCGGCGTCCTCATGCACCTCGAGCGGCAGCGCGGCCAGTTTGTCGCGCAGCCAGGCGCGCGCGGTCAGCCAGGCGGGAGTGAAAGCCACGCGTTGCGCTCCATTTTCGTCTCCGGTCAGGCGGCGCAGGTCCTTGAGTTCTTCGATGGTGCGATGCGGATCAAGAGGCATGATGACAAATAAGAACGAACGATTGGTCTTTGACCAGCTTCTTTCATGCCACTCCGTGGCGGATCAAGCGGCAGGTCATTCAGGAGCGGGTTCGCAGTGGAGTTCGACCTTGTGTCGTCGGAAGGCATCACTCGAGAACCTCCTGTGACTTCTATTCCATTGAAATGATTACTTCTGGCCCGCTTTCCGCTTTTAAACTGCCTTTGGCCCTAAGGTAAGGTTTGCATTGGGCCGGATCATTCCCCTATTCTAACGCCATGCCCACACTCACCACCACCGTTGACGGTCTGTCCCTGCCCAACCCCTTCGTCATTGGCTCGGGCCCGCCCGGCACCAACCTCAACGTCATCAACCGCGCCTTCCGCGAGGGCTGGGGCGCGGTGATCGCGAAGACGGTCAGCCTCGACGCCTCCAAGGTCATCAACGTCTCTCCCCGCTATGCCAAACTGCACGCCAGCAGCGGCGAGGTCATTGGCTGGGAAAACATCGAGCTCATCAGCGACCGCCCCATTGCCATCTGGGAGGACGAGTTCAAACGCTGCAAGGACGCGCAACCGCCCGGCGCCCTCATCGCTTCCATCATGGAGGAGTTCAACCAGGACGCCTGGACCGAGCTCGTGCAGCGTTGCGAGGCGGCGGGCGTTGATGCTTTCGAGCTGAATTTCTCCTGCCCGCACGGTTTGCCTGAGCGCAAGATGGGCGCGGCCATGGGTCAGGATCCGGACATCCTGGAAGAGGTCTGCGGCTGGGTCAAAGCCGCCACCAAGCTGCCAGTCTGGGCCAAGATGACGCCCAACATCACTCACATCGAAGAGCCCGGTCGCGCGGCCTTGCGCGGCGGCGCCACCGGCCTCAGTGCGATCAACACCATCCGCAGCGTGATGAGCGTGAACCTGGAAACCCTGCGCCCCGAGCCTTGCGTCGAAGGTTACACCACGCCCGGTGGTTACTCATCGAAAGCCGTCCGCCCTATCGCTCTGCGCATGGTGATGGAATTGGCCACTATGATCCGTCAGGAGTTCCCGGACCGCAGCCTGTCCGGCCTCGGCGGCATCGAAACCGGCGAGGACGCCGCGCAGTTCATCCTGCTCGGCTCCGACACCGTGCAGGTCTGCACCGGTGTGATGAAGTTCGGTTATGAATGCGTCAAACCCATGCAGGAACAGTTGCTCGCTTTCATGGCCACGCACGGCTTTGAAACCCTGGCCGATTTCAAAGGCGCCAGCCTGCCTTACTTCACCACCCACGCCGACCTCGTGCGTCGCCAGGCCGAGCGCAAAGCCGCGCAGAAAGAAGCCGCCGCCAAGGTCGTCAAAAACGACGCCGAATGGTCCGGCGATGACTTCGTAAAACAATCCGACGCGCTCGCGAAAGGCTGAACCTCATGCCCGCCACCGCCCTCACGCCTTGCCCCTTTTTCATTGATGGGGCCTGGTCCCAGCCGAACCTGCCCGGCACTCCGGTATTCAATCCCTCCTCTGGCGAGGTCATCGCCGAATGCCCCGTCGGCGGCAGCGAGGAAGTCAATGCCGCTGTCGCCGCCGCGCAGGCCGCCTTTCCCGCATGGAGCGAGACGCCGCCCGTCGATCGCGCGCGGGTGTTCTTCCGCTTCCGTCAATTGGTGGAAGACAACTTCGACCTGCTCTGCCAGACCATCACGCGCGAGCATGGCAAGACCCACAGCGAAGCGCGCGGCGAGGTTTTTCGCGGACTCGAAAACATCGAGTACGCCTGCGGCATCCCCACACTGTTGTTTGGCGACTCCCTGAAAAACATCGCGCGCGGGGTCGATTGCGAGACGATCCATATGCCACTCGGCGTCTGCGCCGGCATCACGCCATTCAACTTCCCAGCGATGGTGCCGCTCTGGATGATCCCGAACGCGCTCGCCTGCGGCAACACCTTCGTGCTCAAACCGAGCGAGAAAGTGCCGCTCAGCGCCGTGCTGCTCGGCCAGTTGCTGGAGCAGGCCGGATTGCCGAAAGGCGTCTTCAACATTGTTCACGGCGGCCGCGAGGTCGTGGATGCGTTGCTCACCCATCCGCTGGTGAAAGCGGTCTCCTTTGTCGGCTCCACCCCCATTGCCAAGTACATCCACGACACCGCCGTGCTGCACGGCAAACGCGTTCAGGCCAATGGCGGCGCCAAAAACTACATCGTCGTCATGCCCGATGCCGACGTGAACAAGACCGTGGAGAACCTCGCCACCGCCGCCTTCGGTTGCGCGGGCGAGCGCTGCATGGCGGGTTCCACCGCCATCACCGTCGGTGCCGCTGCCGACCGCATCCTGCCCGACCTCGTGCAAGCCGCCGCCGCCATCAAGGTCGGTCCCACCGACCGCGCTGCCCAGCCGGACATGGGGCCCGTCATCACCGCGCAGCATCGCGACCGCGTGCTCGAACTGCTCGCCAGCGGCGAACAAGAAGGCGCCAAAATCCTTGCGGACGGACGCCGCGTGAAGGTCGCGGAAGCCCCCAACGGGTTTTACCTTGGCGCCACCGTGGTGGATGGCATCGAGAACCACATGACCCTCGCCCGCGAAGAGGTCTTCGGCCCGGTGCTCAATGTCATGCGCATGGACGATCTCGATGCCGCCATCGAGCTGGCCAACCGCTCCGCCTACGGCAACGGCGCCGCCATTTTCACCCAGAACGGCCGCGCCGCCCGCGAGTTCAGCCTGCGCGTCAAAGCCGGCATGGTCGGCGTCAACGTCGGCGTGCCCGCCACCATGGCCATGTTCCCTTTCACCGGCTGGGACGACTCCTTTTACGGCGACCTCCACATCCAGGGCAAAGAAAGCATCCAGTTCTACACCCGCCAAAAAGTCATCAGCTCCCGCTGGTTCGGCGGCGAGGTGGCCGATGTGTGGAAGTTGTGAGCCGTCGCGCTAAAACCACCACCGAGCGACAGCTCTGAATGAGCCCGAGGCAGCCCCGCAGAGGTAAGCGGCGTGCCATCACCACCGTTCGATCTGCCTGCTGGCAGGTGGCAGCGAGGATCGCCCGACTGAACTTGTCCACCAGGCTGACCGATGCTGATGCATGGCCACCGCTGCCGCCGGGTCACTCTACGCGAACTCCGCGCGCAGCCGCCGCGCGGCCTCGGCTTCGTTTTGCAGCTTCTGGTAAGTCTCGTCCAAGCTCACCACCGCGCCGGAGCCGGGCGCGAAGCCGCAGTCGGGGTTGAGAGTGATGCGCTCGGGGGCGAGGAACTGCAATGCCTTGCGCACGCGGCTGACGATGCTCTCGACGGAGTCGATCTGTCCGGGGGTGACATCAACGCAGCCGAGGCCGATCTCGAGGTCTTCGCGCAGCTCGCGGAACACCTCCATGTCGCCCGCCTGCGGCGCGGTGAACTCCATGGTGAGATGATGCGCCTTGAGCTTGTTGAGCTGGTTGATGATCGGGCCGTAGCCGCCGCCGTGGCAGACCTCGCCGCGGGCGCGGCCGCCGGCGCGGCGGCAAAGATGCACGGCGATCTTCACGCCGGAGACGCCGCTGACGACCTCGTTGACCATGTCCACCGCAAAGTCGGAGGCGGCCTCCGGGTCGGTGTATTTGCCGCGCACTTCATGGTCAACAAACAGGCACAAATGCGGATCGTCAATCTGCACGATGTCGGCCCCGGCCTCGCGCACGAGTTCGAGCTCGCGGCGCAGGATGGGCACGCAATCGCGCACAAAGTCGTCGCGGTTCGGATAGGCTTTGGCGGATTTCTCCGGGTGCCACATGCGCTCGCCCAGCAGCGCGGGGGAAGGCAGCGTGGACTTGATCAGGCGGTTGGTGATCGTTTTGAGAAAGGTGACCTCGCGAGCGATGAAGCCGGGCGTCTTCGGCGAGAGCTTGTCCACCACCACGGTCATCGGGCGGCCATCCGGCGCGGTGCCGAGTTCAAAGCCATGCGCCAGTTCCGCGATGACGCCGATGTAGCTTTTGCGCCACCATTCGCCGTCGGTGATGACATCCAGCCCCGCATGCTCCTGCATGGCGACGGCGTAACGCACGGCGGCCTGCATTTCGTTGGAGTAGGTTTCCGCGGGCAGAGGAGGACGGTCGTTGATGAGATCCAGCACAAACGCCGGGCGCGGCAGCGAGCCGACAACAGAGGCGGGGAAGAGGGGAGTTTTCATAGTGGCGAATAAATAAACAGCGAACGGCTTCAGTGCGGCCAATGACGGCGGGCGAGATCAAAATCCTCCTGCGTGTCCACTTCCATGTAACTGCCTGGGGTGTCGGCATGAGCCATGGGGATGCCCGCCTCGATCATTTCCTGGAGCAGCATGATGAGGTAGGCTTTTTCAAAGACGGCGGCCTCGCGGAAGGGTTTGCCGGCGAATTGACGGCGCGCCTGATGAAAGTGCTCGCGCAGGGCGGCGGCGCCTTGGGCGGTGAACTTCGCGACGCCGGTGTACTCGCCGTGCGCCTCCGCGGGCGGGATGCCGCGATGTACCCGCGTGACGTGGCCGTTGTGAGCGATCACTTTTTCGGCGTCATCAGGTGGATGCTGGGTGCGGTGCTGATAACGGTCGAGCCATTGGGTATCGACACTGAGGGCGATGTCAGCGGGATGATGCAGCACGCTTTTCACCACGTCGCCTGTAAACAGGATGTCCGAGTAGCAGCAGATGAACCCGTCGTCCATGAGGTCCTCCGCGTGCATGAGGCTGAGCAGGATGTTGTTGTTCTCCCAATCGGCGTTGTGACGAAATGTGAAGTGCGGATAGTCCGCGCGCACTTTGTCAATCTGATAGCCGCCGATGAAACAGATGTCGTCGATGCCCGCCTGCGCGAAGGCTTGCAACGCCCAGTCGAGCATCCGGCGGCCGTGAATTTCAGCGTAGCATTTCGGGGCGTCGGCAGTGGTGGGCATCAGGCGCCGGCCGCGTCCGGCGGCGATGACAATGGCTCTCATGGTGTTGGAATCAGCGGGGGTTGGGAGTTAAAAACAGGATGCGATGGAAATGGCGGGGCGGTCAAGCGGAGGATGCGTCCTCGCGCGCGCCCGCATTCCAGAGAAACGCGATGACCGCCGCGCCAGAGAAAGCGCAGGCCGCCCAGAAGCGCACGGCGGTGGGCCAGCCATGCTCCTCGGCGAGCCGGCCCGTCAATTGGTCTCCCGCTGCGGCGCCCATGTAGCCCATGAAATTGACAAAACCCGCCGCTGCTGCCGCCGTGCCGCGCCTTGCCAGGTCCACCGGCAGCGTGCCGACCAGCAGCACCTGCGGGCCGAAGATGCAGAAGCCCACACAAAACAATACCAGCACGGACGGCATCATGCCCCTGTGGATCACCTTGTCATAAGCGAGCGCGAAAAGCCCCAGAGCGACCAGCAGCAGGCAGATCACCGGCGCGCGCCGGCCATTGAAAAAACGGTCCGTGGCCCAGCCCGCCAGGAAAGCCCCGGCCATGCCGCCGAAAGGCAGCACGGCGTACTTGAAGGCGGCGGAGCTGACACTGTCATTTTGCACCTCCTTCAAATGCGTCACTCCCCAGTCGGTGAAACCGTAGCGGCAGGCGTCGAGCAGGCACAAGGCCAGCGCCACCAGCCAGAGACCGGGGTTGCTCAGCGTGATCGCGAGGTTTTCCCGCAGCGATTTGGTCGCCACCGCGGTCGAGTGCTCGATCTCCTCCAGCGCGTGTTCCGCTGCCGGTTTGTCCTTGAGAAACAGCAGCATGTGCACCGCGCTGGCCGCCACCAGCACGGCGGGCACGTAGAGCGCGCCGCGCCAGCCGAAACGCTCCGCCGCCCAGCCCGCCACGACGAAGGTCAGCGCCCCGCAAAGCTGGTAACCCGTGCCGATGATGCCGATGGCGCGCCCGCGCAGCAACGGCGGGAACCAGTTGGCCGCCACCCGCATCGTCGGCGGCCAGCCCAGCGCCTGCACGTAGCCGTTGCAGGCCCAGATGAAGGTCATGAAATAAAGCGCCGTCATCCAGCCGAACACCACGTTGAGCGCCGCCGAGGCCAGCAGGCCCAGCGCCAGCAGCCGCCGCGGCGGCCAGTGCTCCGCCATCTGGCCGTTGATGAACTGGCCCACGCCATAGGCCAGTTTCAGCGTCATCAGCACCGTGCCCAACTCGGACTTGGTGTAGCCCAATTCCTCCTGAATGCCCGGCAGCGCCACGCCCAGGTTGTTCCGGCAAAAATAAAACGAGCCGTAAGTGGCCCACAACACCCACAGCACCATGCGCTGATCCGATGAAAAAGCCCGCGGGCTCGATTGGGGAGGGTGGGTCGCGTTCAATGACGTGAGAAAAGCGAAAACCGGCGCGAACGTCAATAGTGCTGAAAATGAATATCCCGTCCCTTCTTCCTGAGGTTGACCCCGGCAAGGGACGCGGCACTGATGGCGTTCTGTTTTTTCCCTCATGCGCATCGCTCTCTTCGATCTCGATCACACGTTGCTGCCGCACGACACCCAGGCGCTGTTTTGCAACTACGTGATCAAGCACGAGCCGTGGCGGGCGCTGCTGCACGGGCTGTTCCTGCCTTTCGCCCTCCTCCGCGCCTGCGGCCTCGTCCGCACGGAGACGGCCAAGCGCGCCTTTCATTCCTACCTTTGGGGCATGCCCGTCGAGCGATTGCAAAAATACGCGCGCCAGTTCGCCGGAGAGAGCGTGGACGGCTGGATGTATCCCGACCTGCGCGCCGAATTGATGCGGCACCGCCATCAGGACCGCGTCACCATCCTCAACACTGCCAGCCCCAGCTTCTACGCCCGCGCCATCGCCGAGCAATGGGAGTTCGACCACTGCGTCGCCACCGAGGTGGTGCTGGGGAAAAAAGTGCCCTTCATGCCGCGCCTGGACGGCCCCAACAACAAGCGCGGCGCCAAAATCACCGCCATGCTGAAAAAAATCCCGGCGCTCGAAAATCGCACTCCGGCGGATCAGGCCGACTCCTGGGGTTACAGCGACAGCGCCGCCGACATCCCGTTGTTGGAGTTCTGCGGCCGCCGCATCCTCATCCACCCCGGCCGCAAACTGGCCGCGCACTTCGCCCTCGACCCCCTGGCGGTGCCGCTCAAGCCCAAACGCCCGTATTGGACCAAGCTCGGCAACTGGCTCTGCATGGCCCGCCAGATGCTTGGGCTGTATCCGGTGCGACGGTGATCCCCCACCCTGTCAAGCCCCCAAAAATCGTCGCCGATTTATCACGTTCGCAGTTGACTTTTGCGCCTGCCGGCCAGCATCTTATCCATCCCAGCCAAAGGGCGGATTCCGCCCAACCCCCATGTCCACCTCCACCATCACGAACTCGACGTCGCTGCGCAACGCGGTCATCCGCCTCGCCGGCAATTCCCAGGACGGCATTCAATCCATCGGCGGCTTCCTCGCCCGCCTCGCCGGCCGCACCGCCAAGGATGTCATGACCTACATGACCATCCCCTCCACCATCTCCGGCGGCCCGTCCATCTTCCAGCTTCACCTCGGCTCCGGCCAGGTCCTGCATCCCGGCGACGAGTCGGACATGCTCGTCGCTTTTTACCAACACAGCTACGACAGCCACCTTTCCGCGCTCAAGGACGGCGGCATCTGCCTTTATGACTCCGGCGAAGTGAAGGAAGTCAAAAGCGAGCGCGGCATCCTGCACATCCCGGTGCCCTTCACCGCCGCCACCATTGAAGCCATCGGCGGTTCCGCGCGCGACCGCGGCAAGAACATGTTCGTACTCGGCCTGCTCACCGCCATCTTCCAGCTCGACCGCGACAAGCTCGCCGGCATCGTCGCCCGCCAGTTCGGTAAAAAGGACGAGAGCGTGCTGCGCAACGCCATGCTGGCCTTCGACGCCGGTTACGCCTACCCGGTGGGTGACATTGGCAGCTTCCACTTTGAGGAGGGCGAGCACCAGGATGAAAACCGCATCAGCACCGACGGCAACACGCTCATGGTCATGGGTCTGATCGCCGCCGGCGTGCGCTACGGCTCGGCCTACCCGATCACCCCCTGGTCGCCCATCATGGAGCAGCTCCGCAGCGAACTGCCGAAATACGGCGGCATGTATGTGCAGGCGGAGGACGAGCTGGCGGCGGTGTCGATGACCATCGGCGCGGCCTATGCCGGTCACCTCGCCGTCACCGGCAGCGCCGGCCCGGGTCTCAGTTTGAAAATGGAGGCGCTCAGCTACGCCAGCATGGCCGAGCTGCCGCTCATCGTCATCAACGTCCAGCGCGGCGGCCCCTCCACCGGCCTGCCCACCAGCGTCGAGCAAAGCGATCTGCTCCAAGCCATCTACGGCAGTCACGGCGACTGCCCGCGCATCGTGCTCGCCCCGCGCGATGTCGAAGACTGCTTCTACATCGCCCTGGAGGCCGGCAAACTGGCGCGTGAATGCTCCTGCCCGGTCATCATTCTGAGCGACCAGGCCTTGAGCAGCCGCATCGAAGCCTTCACCATGCCCGATCTCGACGCCTGCTGGGTCGAGCCGGAACTCGCCATCCAGGAGCGCGGCGAGGACTTCAAGCCCTATCCGCTCGATCAAGTGACGCGCCACGCGCCTCCCGGCAGCAAAATGAAGGGCGGCAAGTACCCGATCGTCACCGGCCTTGAGCACGACGAATGGGGTCATCCCAGCGGCAATCCGAAAATGCACCAAAAAATGACGGACAAGCGCCGCAACAAGCTCATCGAGTTGAGCAAACGACTGCCGCTGCCGGAAATCTTCGGCGACGAGGAGGGCGACCTCCTGCTCGTCGGCTGGGGCAGCACCTTCGGACCGATCAATGAGACCGTGCAGCGCCTGCGCGCCGAGGGCCACAAGGTCGGCTCCACCGACCTGCGCCACCTGCATCCGTTGCCCGCCGGTCTCGGCGAGATGTTCCAGCGCTACAAAAAAGTGGTGGTGGTCGAGATGAACGACTCCGGCGTGTACGGCTACGGCCAGCTCGCCATGCTGCTGCGCGCCAGCCTCGGCGATCCGCGCATCACCTCCCTTTGCAAAACCGACGGCCTCGGCTTCCGCATTCGCGAAATCCTCACTCACGCCGAAAAAGTGCTGTCCGAAGTGAAGTAAAAGCAAAGAGCAAAGATGCCCCTCACGACTTCACTACTTAAAACTGAACACTGAAAACTTCCAACTCCATCCACCATGTCCACCAGCCTGCAGGAAGCTCCGCCGCCGTCCCCACCCGCCACTGACACGCCGGAGAAACTGACCAAAAAAATCCTCACCGCCGACCACCCCACCTGGTGCCCCGGCTGCGGTGACTTCGCCGTTCTGGCCGCCTTCTACAAGGTGCTCGAAAAGCTGCAATACCCGCATGAGAAGATCGTCTGCGTCGCCGGCATCGGCTGCTCCTCGCGCTTCCCCTACTTCGTCAACAGCCACGGCATCCACTTCATCCATGGCCGCGCCCTGCCGCTGGCCACCGGCATTTCCCTGAGCCGGCCGGACGTGCATGTGTTCGTTTTCGGCGGCGATGGCGACGGCTTCTCCATCGGCGGCAACCACCTCAACCATGCCGCGCGCAAAAACGTCAAGCTCACCTACGTCATCATGGACAACTACGTCTATGGCCTGACCAAGAAGCAGACCAGCCCCACCAGCCCGCAGGGTTTCAAATCGAAGACCGACCCCACCGGCAGCATCGACCGTCCGATCAACCCGATGAAGCAGCTCCTCGCCAGCGGCGCCACCTTCATCGCCCGTACCCACGCCGCCCAGGTCAAGCACATGATGGACACCTTCGAGCGCGCCATCCTGCACGACGGCTTCTCCGTGGTCGAGTGTCTCAGCGAGTGCGTCATGTTCTACGCCGGCTCCTTTGATGACAGCACCCCACGCAAGGGCGGTGTCTATGACCTCATCGACGAAAACGAGCACGACGTGAAAGACGATGTCGCCGCCTTCAAACTCGCCGACCTGCCCTCCCCCGGCAAATTCGGCGTGTTCTACGAGGTCAATCGGCCCACGAAGAATGCCTCGGAGCAAAAGTGGATCGACGCCACCCAGGCCAAACTCGGCGGCGCCAGCGGCAAGGACTTGCTGAAGCAGCGCCTCCTGCAAATGCATTGAAGGTGGGGCAGGCATCCAGCTTGCCCCGACTTCGCGCTGGAAGGGCAGGATCGAATCCTGCCCTTTTTAGTGGGCGAAAACAGTGCTTAACCAAGGTGCCTCGCACCGCCCGCCCTGCTCCGAACCGCCCCCGCCCCTGGACAAAGAGCGGAATGGAATTGCCTCACTGGCGCTCGCTCTGACGGGCAGCCTGCGGCTGGCTGTTTGCCAGCGCCCGCCGGCGCTGCCTCACGGGTTGCCTTCGGCAAGCGATCTCGCTCCGCTCGGTTCGTTGACGCTCGGCTCCACCCTCCTTCTTAAAACGCCTCCGTCGCCAACAGCACGAGAGTGCAAGCCTCCTCGGTCGCGATGCCGGCGCTTTGCAGTCGCGCGGCCAGCTCGGGGTTCTCAGCGCCAGGATTGAAGAGCACCCGTCCGGGTTGCATCGCGATCAATGCCTCCGCCATGCCGGCGGAGATGGCCGGGCCGACGTAGAGCGTGACGGTGTCCACTCTGCCCGTCACCTGGGCGAGACCGGCCAACACCGGCCTGCCCTCGATCATGGTCAACCGCGGATGCACCAGCACCACCTCATGGCCGTGCTCCAGCAGGCTGCGCATGGCCTTGTGCGCGTAGCGCTCCGGGTTGTCGCTGGCGCCGACGATGACGACGCGTTGTGACGGATTTGAACTCATGACGGCGACCATCCGGGTGAGACGATGAATTGCAAGGGCGGAACCGGTTTCGGCGCTTCGAGCGGCTCGGAGGTGGCGTCCTCCGTGACGGTTGCTTTCTGATCCTTGCCCTCTGACACCTGCTTTTTCTCCTCCTGCGCTGGCGGGGCCGACAGCACGATCCGGTGCAAACTGCCGTCGTGTCCGCCGGCAAAAACCCTCCAACCACCTCCCAACTCCGGTGTCACGCGCAAGCTCTCGAAGCGATCCTCAATGCGCGCCAGCGGTTCGAGCGCCTTGCGCGCTTCCGGTTGCAGCGGCACCAATCGGCCATCCGCGAGCGTTGCCAGCAGCAGATCACCGGCCCGTTGCAGCGCGGTGACCTCGCTGCGGCCGGCGCGCAGGGTGCTGTCCTTGACGCCCTCCCCCTCCAGATTCCAGCGCCGGATCTCGCCACCTGCATCCCCCGTAAACACGGTCTGGCCGTCCGCCGCGATCACCACGCTGCATACCGGCGCGGAATGCGCGGTGAAGGTGGCGTCGATCTCCCCGCTGGCGAGGTCGATCAAGCGCGCGCTGCGGTCGCGACTGGCGGTGGCCACTTTTTTGCCGTCGGGACTGAGGGCGAGATCGAGCACCCAGTCGGCGTGCGCCTCGATGGACCAAAGCGGTTTGCCGGAAGGCAGCGCCACACAGCGCACCGCATTGTCCGCGCCGGCGACGACCGCGCGGCTGCCGTCGGAACCCGCTGCGAGTGCCATCATGCAGTCGCGGGTTTGCAGCAAGCGGCGCGGCGCGCTGTCGGCGGCCTCAGGATCGATCAACCACAGTCCGCCCGAGCGCCCGGGCACGCCTCCCGCCGCCAGCAACAGCGGTTTGCCGTCCTTTCGCGGCAGCCATTCCAGCGCCAGCACGCGCTCCGGCAGCCCGCCCAGCCTCGCCATCAACTCATGCGTCTCCGGCCGCCAGAGGGTGACTTCACGATAACCTCCCACCGCCAGTGTCTCACCGTCCGGGTGCGGGGCCAGCGCGATGACCGGCAGCGGCTGCGGATACCGCTCCGGCGCCTTGGCGGCCTTCTCCTCGGGAATGAGCGCGGCCAGCGGCTGGTCGGCGGCGTCCTTGCCGCCGTCAAATTTCGCGCCGCCGGCAATCCACTCGCGGATCAACGCCGCCTGCTCCGCGGGCAGCGGGTCGGCTTTCTGCGGCATGCGATCGTCCTCGTCGCCAGTGACGATGAGGCGGAACAGCTCGCTTTGTTCAGGCTGGCCGGGCACCAGTGGCGGAGCCTCGCTGTCGCCCGCACGCTGCAACTCCCGCCAAGTGTCCAGCCGGTAGCCGCCTTTGGCCTTGTCCGCGCGGTGGCACTCCACACACTGCTCCACCAGCAGCGGCGCAATCTGGCGGCTGAAGGAGATGTCGCCGGCGCGCGCGGCCAGGCCGGGGGACAAAAGCAGCAGGAGAGCAAGGTGGCGGAACACCTCATTGGTACGCAGCCGGGAGGAAAATTTTCGTGAATCTCAGCGTCGCCAGCCACCAACGCCGCGCTCCCGCGCCCCGGATTCAAGGCTCTTGAGGTGGCGCTCAAAGTCGCGGCGACGACGGCCATCGGGCAAATCAGCTCCCATGGTGTGAATGCGCGCCATACCCGCGCGCGTCAGTTTCTCGGACAGTTCCTCGCCGTCGCGCTCGAAGAAAACGAAGGCGTAATAGCGACCGCTGTCGAACACCGGCTGCCAGCGGGTCTCGACGCGAAACGATTCTCGGCGCAGCAATTCGAGGGCGAGGGATTGCGCGGCCTGGCCGAGGGCGATGGTTTGCTCGCGATCGAGTCCGCCGAAATAGCGCCCCTGCTCGTCGAGGCGCTCGCCGTTGTATTGATGCAATCGCTTCTCCGGGGCATCGACAAAATACAGCCGGAACTCATGCACCCCGCCGTCGTGGCGGATTTTGAAACTGTCGCCGTCGTTGTTGCGATCCTCCACCAGCGAGCACCCGTCGAGCACCTCGTAGCCCTTGGTGGGCTGGGGAGCGGGCGATTTTTTGACGACGGGAGGCGGCTCCGATGTCGGCTTCTGCTCCGGCCTTGGCTCCCAAAGCTGAATGGCCACCGCCGCCGCGATCAGCAGCAGCCAGAGCAGGTTGGAGATGCGTTTGCGGGCCATGGCGCGGCATCCATGCCCCGTCGGCGCGGCCTTGTCCAGGAAAGGCGGGTCAATGCTTGACCTGGAGCGCTGCCCTGGCTTTGAATGCCACGCTAATGTCCCAAGACTTTTCCGCCTACCTGACCGACCGCCGCCAGTTCGTCGATGCCTTGCTCGACCGGGTCATTCCCTCCGCCGAGACCCGCCCCGCCACGCTGCATCAGGCCATGAGGCACAGCGTTTTCGCCGGCGGCAAAAGGCTGCGCCCCGTGCTCTGCATCGCCGCCGCTGAGGCCTGCGGCGGCAGCAAGGAGGCCGCGGGCTTCAACGCCTGCGCGGTCGAGTGCCTGCACACCTACACCCTGATCCACGACGACCTGCCCTGCATGGACGACGACGACCTGCGCCGCGGCGTGCCGACTTGCCACAAAGTTTTTGGCGAGGGCGTGGCGGTGCTGGCCGGGGACGCGCTGCAGGCGCTGGCCTTTGCATTGGTCACCAAAACCCGCCCCGCCGCGCGCCACAGCACCGGCGACATGGTGGCGGAGTTGGCGCGCGCCTCCGGCAGCCTGCATCTCGTCGGCGGCCAGGTGGCCGATCTTGAGGGAGAAGGGAAAAACCTGCCGCTCGACGACTTGCGTTTCATCCACGAAAGCAAAACGGCCGCCCTGCTGGCCTGCTCGGTCAAACTCGGCGGCATGGCGGCGGACGCCACGGCGGAGCAACTGGACGCGCTGGAACGTTTCGGCATGGCCGCCGGCCTCGCTTTTCAAATCATTGACGACATCCTCGACGTGACCCAAACCAGCGAGAAACTTGGCAAAAGCGCCGGCAAAGACGAGGCCGTCGCCAAATCGACCTACCCCTCGCTGATCGGTTTGGAAGCCGCTCGGGCGGAGGCACAGCGTCTCACCAGTGCGGCACGCGCGGCTCTGGAGATGTTCGGCCACAGCGCAGCGCGGCTGCACCTGCTGGCGGATCACCTGCTCGAACGCGACTACTAGCCTGACTTATTCAGGAAAGTCGTAGCGAGACGCCGCGAAAGCCCGCAATGGCAAGGCGGGCGCGGTTTTGAAAGGCGGAGTGCATTAGTAAATGCTCGATGCCTTTCAAAACAAGCCCAACGCCGCCAATGCGGGCTTGCAGCAAGTCGCAGTAGAGTTTCATGAATAGGTCAGGCTAAGGGCCGGCTTCCGGAGCACACGCTCCTCGCTTGCCGTGTCCGGCGTCCCGACGGACACCTAGCGGCGACAGTCGCACAGGCTCACCCGCGTCCCACGCCAGGAAAGGCGCTTTGCCATGGTCCAATCAACAAGGCACCCGCCATCGCAAAAACAGGATTCAGTTCTGCTAAGATTATCGAAAATTAAGCTTAAATTGAATTACCGTAAAATTCATATTGATTAACTGCATTGCTGCTGTTATTTTTATGGTAATTTAATTTGCCATGAAAAATCTTGCTCGATCGTTCCTCGCCTTGGCGGCCTGTGTCAGTGCGGTTTCTTGCTCGCTGCCCCTCTCCCTGGCTCGTCCCTCCAAAGGTTTGGCCCTTCAAGAGGGCATCCGCTACGAAGTGCGCAAGGCTCTGCCCCCCTCATCCACCTTCGACCCCGAGCGCGTGAAAAGTTATTTTGTCATGGTCGAGCCAACCCGCCCGCCCATGGTTCTGGCCTCCAACGGCAGCCGTCGCACCGTACGCACCACTGCTTACTGCCACGATGAGAGCGACCACATCGCCTACGGCAATCGCAACGCCGTTGGCACCCCGTTGAAGTTTGGTTCCATCCGCAGCGCGGCGGCAGACTGGTCCCGCTACCCGCTCGGCACCCTGTTCCGTATCGCCAGCCAGCCGGGAGTCGTTTACCAAGTCGATGACTACGGCAGCGCGCTCGTCGGCACCGACACCATTGATCTCTACAAACCCACCCGTGCAATGATGAACGATTGGGGCGTGCGCCATGTGGACATCGAGGTCATCAAGTGGGGCAGCTATCAAAACAGCATGCAGATCATCAAGGACCGCACCCGCTACCCGCATGTGCGCAAGATGTTCGACGGCCTCCAGCAGCGCCTCTACCAAACCGGCGTGACACCTGCATCACCCGCTCCGCTGGTGATGCTGTAGCCTTCGGGCGGGGTGCTGCGCGGCAAAGCGCGTCAGCGTCTTGGACTGCGCTGGCAAAGCGCAGCGGCGACACCGCTTTCGTGCGCCTTTCGCCCTCTGCCCCGCCTCACCCAAAGGCATCCCAGCCACCTAATGGCATGACGCCACCCTCGCCGGGTTTCACCAGCCGGCCAATCGGCGTCAGCGGCAGTTTGGGAAATCGCTGCCGCCACTTGCGCCGCAGAGCAGGCACCGCTTGTGCCGGCACGGCGAGCAACAATTCATAGTCCTCGCCATCGCTCCAGGCCTGCTGCTCAGTGCAGCCCCGCCTGCGCGGCAGGCTTGATCCATCCACGACAAACGCCAAACCCGCCATTCCTGCCAGGCGCGGCAGGTCTTTGGCGAGACCGTCGCTGAGATCCATCATCGCGTGCAACGGAGCATTCGCCGCCAGCCACTGGCCTTGCTCGACCCTCGGCTCAAACTTCAGATGCCAGCCTGCCAGACTGCCGCCGAGACGACCTGTCACCAGCAAGACATCCCCCGCCCTGCCGCCGCCGCGCGCCGCCCACTGTTTCGCGGGCACGGTGCCGGTGAGCGCCACTGAAACCCAGCGCTGGCGCGCGCGTGTGGTCTCGCCTCCCGCGACGGAAACCCCGAAACGCCGTGCCATTGCGATGAGACCGGCGTAAAGCTGATCCACCCAGGCCAAGGCTGTCTGCGGCGGCGCCGCCAGCGTGACCAGCGCATGTGCGGGCCGCCCTCCCATCGCCGCCATGTCACTCAACACCCGCGCCAGCGCTTTGCGTCCCACCAGCCCCGGCGGTGTGTCCTTCGTGAAATGCACGTCCTCCACCACCGCGTCCGTTTTCAACAGCAGCAGTTCCCCGCGCCGCGGCCCGCGCACCACCGCGCAATCGTCCCCGGCGCCCGCCACCACACCCGCGTTGCCGGGCAGACGCGGCAGCAGACGCCGCAAAAAAGCGTCCTCCCCGAGGTCGCGCAACGTGCGTTTCATGGCGCGCCAATGAATAAAAGCGCCACCAGCGTGATGGCATTGAACAACGCGTGCATCAGAATCGGCACCAGCAGCGAGCCGGTGCGCTCGTAGGCGACAGTGAACCCCAGCGCCAGCAAGAAGAGCGGCACCGCACTGGCCAGATGCGAGTGCGCCAGCGCGAACAAAGCCGCCGAGACGAAGGTGGCAAAGAAGGCATCCGTGTGCTTTTTCAGCACCGCATAAACAAAGCCGCGAAACACCGTCTCCTCCACCAGCGGCGCCACCACCACCGCCGCGCCTGCCATCGCCAGCTTGTCAAGCCGGCCATTCTCAAGGAAAAGCCGGACCGTGTCCTGCGGCTGCAAATCAGGCCAGAACTGCTTGAGCCATTGGGGAACAAGAAGGCTGCACGGTATGACAAAAACCAAAGTGATCAGCAACGCCAGCAGCGCCACCCCGAGCGCGCGCGAAAAGGACAACCGCCGCAGGCCAAACAACTCGGCGGGATCGAGTCCGCGCAACTGGCGCAGATAAAACAGCAAGCCCACGCAGAGGAGCAGCATGAACAGGATGGTTGCCAGTGTGTTCACCGACGCCGGACCCTCGTCCTTTTTTTCCATAGCCGCCTGCGCGCCGTTGCCAGACAGCGCCGCCTCGACCTGAGCATTGAGGGCCGACCAAATCAGCCACGCCAGCATGAGCACGAGGCAGGCGTCCGCGGCGCGATAGGCCATCACCATCACTTGCCCGCGCTCATTCCAGCCCAGCCCAGGACGCAGCGACCGCATGGCCTTGTAAGCCCCCGCGCCCAGCAGCATCGCCACGATCATCCAGGCCGCCACATCGGCCAGGACACTGAGGGAGGTCGGATCGCTCATGCGCTTGCACGCGTCTCAGCGCGCCGGCACCGCGAGCGGCGCGAGGTAATACGGGAGTCCGGGTTTCAAAGCCGGCATCAAACCCGGCGCCAGTTCCACCCGCAGCGTTTTCCCATCCTGCGCAGCCTGGGCGGACGCTCCCGAGAAGAGATCAAAAATGCTCGGCTCATGCCGGTACTTCACCACACCCGCCGCTGCCGCGCCGCCCAGTTCGCGCGCCAGCGCGTAGGCATCCTCAAGATAACCGATCTGATCCACCAACCCCGCCTCCAGTGCCTCGCGTCCGGTCAGCACCCGGCCGTCGGCCACGCCGTTGCGCAGCACGTCCTTCGGCAGCTTGCGCGCCTCGGAGACAATGCCGAGAAAACGCTCGTACATCTGGCTGACGAGATTTTGCACGTAGGCTTTCTCATCCTCACGCATCGGGCGCGCGCCACTGAGGGAATCTTTGAAGGCGCCGCTGACGAAGGTGTTGGCCTGCAAACCCACTTTGTCGAACAACGCGCTGTAGTTGAGCGTGTCAATGATGACACCGATGCTGCCCGTGAGCGTCGTCTCCGCGGCCACCACTTTGCCCGCGCCACAAGCGATGTAGTAACCGCCGGAGGCCGCCATCGAGTCCATGAACACCACCACCGGTTTTTTCGCCGTGGTCTCCTTCACCGCCGCGTAAAGCGTGTCGGAGGCGGTGACTTCGCCGCCGGGCGAGTTCACGCGCAGCACCACCGCCTTCACCTTGTCATCCTCGCGCGCCTGCTCGAGCTGGCGTTTGATTTTTTCCACCGACGACACGCCGACCCCAAGAAAATTAGCCTCGCCGACGGAGGAGATGATGCCCTCCAAGTCGATCTGCACGATCTTGTCCGCGCCGCTGCCGGGTTGCTGCGTCACCTCCATCAGACGCGGTTTCTTGCGCGGCCCGGTGGCCGCGGCCAAGGCCTGCGAACCCAGGCCGGAGGAGAATTGCAGCAGATTGACAAACAAACTCGCCAGCAGCGCCATGATGAGTAGCGCCAGCAGGCAACCGAAAGTGCGTTGTTTCATAGGAGGCGTGAGCTTAGTCCGCTAGCGACCGCTGGCAAGGACAGCCTGCGGAGACACGCCTATGGCTGCGGCTTCCATCGCAGGCGCGCCGCAAAGACCCGATTGTCGGCGCCGAAGGGATTGTCAGGTGGGATGATATGACGCGGCGAGTGGGTCTGCATCCATTCAGACACCGTGACCCAGGTCTCGTCCGCGCTCACCTCGCAGACCGCGAAGTTCCCAAGTCGCGCGCCACGCTCGGGCACCAGGACGGTTTCGGTGGCGCGCTGCACGGTGAGCGTGGCAGGATCAACTCGCGCCAGGAACAACGGCGCGCGATGGCGGAAGACATGGTCATTGTGCGCGCCGCGGCGGGTGTAGGCGAGCCAGAGCGAGTGATCGCCTTGCGCCACCCAGTGCTGCTGGGTGTTGTAGTTACCCAGATCAGCGCCGTCGTCGAAGTGCCAGGGCCGAATGGGTCCGAAGTTCAGACCGTCGTCGCTGACAGCGACGTAACCCGCGTTGTCGTTGCGCAGGGTGAGAAAAAATTTGCCCTGAAAACGAATCAACGAAGGCTCATACACGCCGCGCCCGTCCTCCAGCGACAGCTCGTTGCCGTGCTCAATGTAGTGCAATGTTTCGCCGTCGAAGGAACAGCGCAGCACGGTGACGCGGTAGTATTTGTCCGTCTCGGCTTTGAAATAAACCGGCAACAGGATGTCGCCGGTTTCCAGATCGACACGCTGCACGCAACCTGCGCCAGAGTTGTAAAACTTGGGTTCGTCCGGCATTTTCAACGTCTCCCACGGCGTCCATTGACGGGTTTTTTCGTCATACACTGAGTAGGTGGTCGCACGCGGGCGATTGTGCACCACCTTGTTGTCCTGGTAGAGCACGTTGTGGCCGGTGCCGAGCAGTTTGCCGGTTTTGGCGTGCCATTTCGGAGTGAAATCGCAGACGCCGCTGATCATGTCGTTTGGCAGTGGGCGACGCCCGAGCGTGTCAGGGTGAGGAATAATCGGACTCCAGGTCGCGCCAAGGTCGTCGCTGCGGGTGTCATTGAGTTCGTAAAACACGTCGCTGCCGGTGAGCAGCAGTTTTTGCATCGTCAGGACGACCGAAGGCGGGCTGCCGGGAATGGCGCCAGCGCGCGGATGCACCCAGCAGGTCTGGCCGTCGTAGCCTTTGGAGACGGTGACGAGGGAGAGATCGAAAGGCAGGTCCGCGGGCGGCGGCGGTTGCAACTGAAGATAAGGGCGCAAGCCGGGCACCGCATCGCGCAGCCCCTCGGCGACCAGCCGCGCCATCATGCGCGCGCCTTCCATCGAAAAGTGGGTGCGGTCGGTTTCGGAGGGCGCGTAGAGTTGGCAAAACTTTTCGCCGCGCTGGGAGAACAGCAGAAAGCTGACGCGATGCAGATCCACAACCGGTGCGTTTTTGTCTTCGCTCACCGCGTGCACGGCCTCGACATAGGGGACGAGGCTGGACACCAGCTTTCCATTTTCAAACGTGCGGCGGGCAACAGAAGTGACGAGCACCGGAAAGGCCCCGGCCGCGCGTGCCTCGTCGATAAAGCGGCTTAAATTGTCGCGGTAAGTCGTCGCGGAATCGGTCTCGCGCTGGGGGCCCTTGCCGGGCTGGTCGTTGTGACCGAATTGGATGAGCACGTAATCCGGCTTGGCATCCAGCACTTGTTGCCACAAACCAGCGCTGCGAAAGCTCAGCGTGCTGGCGCCGCCTCTGGCAAGGTTGGTGACGCGCGCGCCGGGCTTGAGGAAATCCGGCAATGCAGCGCCCCAGCCCGCCTGCTCCGCCTGCTCCGCCTGCTCCGCCTGCTCCGCCTGCTCCGCCTGCTCCGGCTTGTGCGCGACAGTGGAGTCCCCCGCGAGAACGATATGCGGTCCGGCATGAACCGGCACTGTCATCGCAGGGACCATAAGCAGCGGGCTGAGATAAAGCGGGAGTCGAAGAAAAAATATAGGCAGCAACATGTCAGAAGGAGTCAAACGCCAATCAAAGCGCCTCACTTCCACAGAGAATTTCGAGCAGGGCAACCGGCACGAATTTGCCAACTGTGTTACAGACACACAGTTGACATGCCTTGATTTTGCAGCAAAGTGGCCG
>VFQQ010001321.1_pt1 | contig 35817 bp, 61 predicted proteins | sample 3512341 | NCBI WGS metagenome assembly VFQQ01 (sample SAMN10412373, study PRJNA504923) | tailings metagenome | isolation source: Relicate 2 Philex TSF1 revegetated site | place: Philippines: Tuba, Benguet | collected 2017-08-29 | reverse complement strand
GCATGATGTAGTTGCGCTCCGAGTCGTTGGAGAAGTTGTTGTGCGCAAAGGTGAGCGCGTTCTGCAGCGCCACCGTGGCCGCGTGCCGCACGTCCGCCTCCGGCTCCTCCTTGCGCATGCCCTGCAGGTTGAGGTAAGCAAAGGCAGGCAGGCGGGAAGGTGGGAAGGTGGAGAGCTGCAGGAGCGAACTGCCGGCTTGCTGATCAGCGCCCGTCGAAGCTGTTGCACATCCGCAAGCTTGCCAGCAACCTGTCAGGTTGCAAAAGGCACCGCGGCACAGCTGCGGACCTCAGCCCCGCTGCACCAGTGCTGCTGCTCATGCGCTGCCAGCCAAGGCAGGCCAAGCATTCGCACCTGCACCACTGCAGTCAGGATGGAGTTGACCTCCTGCAGGGGCAGCATGAAAGATAGGCCTGTGAATTTCAGTCTCCGCATCGCAATGCATGCCACCCGGCAGCAGCCGCCACCACCAGCATGCGTCAGCTTCAACATCAAGAGCACCCAGCTGTAAGGTGTCGTGCGGCGCTTCCGCACCTGCTGGCTGAGGCAGTCCTCAGCCGCAACCTCAAGCACCAGAGCACCATGAGTACAGCAACTACTTACTGCGCGCCATTCTGCACCTGCCGGCTGAGGTAGTCCTCGTCCAGGTTGCCCAGCCGCATCCGCCACCGCAACAACATAACAAAGTTCAAGAGCACCCAGATGCACGTCGTATTTCAGCGCTTGCACACCTGCTGGCTGAGGTAGTCCTCATCCAGGTTGCCCAGCTCCTCGCAGCAGTAGCCCAGCGCCTCCAGCGTCGACTGCCGCAGCTCCTTGGACGTGGCGGCTGCGGGCCGGGCGGGGAACGAGGGGCAGCAAAATGAAACCCGACCAGGGTGGCCAGCCGCAGCATCACACGGCCAGAATCACATGACGCTGATGCAAGGGCATCCGCTTGCTGCGGCCGGCGCCGGCAGGTGCGTTGTGTATCGCATAGAAGCGATGGCCAGCACCCCCAGCAGGCACATGTGCTCCCTGCCCCGGCAGCCGCCCACCTGCCCCCATGTTGGCCAGCAGGCTCTGCATGAGCTCCGGCCACTCGGAGCGCGGCACCTCAATGGCCGCCACCTTGGCAATCACCAGCGCCGCGGTGTGCCCCGCATCGCCCTGCCAATGTGATGGGTGGCGCAAGCGCGGCAGGGCAGGCAGCTTGAGCTGTCGCTGTCATGAGGCGGCATGGCGCGGCATGCCTGGGGCGAGCCGTTGCCGTTGCGTTGGCTGAGAGGCGGCACAGCATGAGCAATGGCAGGGGCGCAGCGCGAGCCATGCATGCAGTCGCGGCGCAAGGCGGCGGCAGCGGTTGTGGGCGGTTGAGCGCCAGCACGTGCAGCGGGAGCACGCCCCCGCTTGCCCCCACCTGCGTGCCGAGCGTGGCCAGCAGGTTGTGCTTGACCTGCTTCTTGACGCCCGCATCCAGCGCCACCCACTGCTGCACCAGCTGAGCCTGCAGCAGGGTGCGGGGCGGCGCGGCAGCGGTCGAATAGCGGGGGCGGGTGGCGGCGGCGGCGCGGCGCTGCCTGCTGGCTGCACCCCCCGCCGCGATCGGGCCCTGAGCGCGGCCATCGACCACCCCAGCACCAGGCAGGGCGGGCACTGGCCTTGCGGGCGGCCTCCTTGGCATCCAAAGAGTTCTTCAGGATCAGGCCCGCCAGGCGGCGCGCGTCCACCGGCTTGCTGCCATCCGCCAATTCGGCCGACAGGCTGACGAGCAGCTCGGAAAAGTTCTGCGCCTGCAGCGCCGCAAGCTGCTGCTCGGCCTGGGTGCGGACGCCGGCATCGGCGCTCTGGGCAGCCTGCAGCAGCTGCGTCAGCTGGCCGGGCGCAGCCATAGTGAACGACGCCCTGCCCGCCCCTTTGCTCAACAAAAGCTTGGAGCGCTGGGAGGCCTGCTGGGCGCCTGCTGACCCCCAGCAATGAGGGCGCACTGATCAACAGCGTTTGGGGCAGCAGCTGCGGCCCGGCGACCCTCCCCTTGCTCTGCATTGTCGGCGCCGCAGCATGACAGCAGGCAGTGCAATTTATAATGCCCCAATAGGGCGCGGATCGGCCCATCGGCGGTCAGATCTTGCCAATTCCGAACATGGCTGCCACCACCGCCGCCGCCTGCCTCGCCTCCACTGCCGCCTGCGTCCGGCAGCGCGCCCCTCTGGCCGCACGCCAGACGCTGCGTCTGGTGCAGCACCGCCGCGCCATGAGCGTGCAGGCCGCAGGTTTGTGGGGACTTGCACCGCCGCCGCCGCCGCCGCCGCTGCCGCTGCCTGCCGGTCGGTGCCTTCAGCGTGCAGGCAGCGCTTGCTGACGTTGCTGCCCTCCCCACTGCCAACTCCCAGCCCGCGAGGTGGTGAACACGGACAAGGCGCCCGGCGCGGTGGGCCCCTACTCCCAGGCCATCAAGGCCAACGGCATGGTCTTCATCTCCGGCCAAGTGGTGAGGCGCACGTGCTTGCCTTGGTCTCAGCCTCCGGTTGGAGCGCGAGATAGGATGGGTCAATCTGCAAGACTGGGGCTGCCTACAATTGCATATCATGTCCCAGTGCACTCACCAGGGCCTACTTTTCCCCTGCTCTGTCCCCAGCCCCTGGTGCCCGGCACCAAGGAGTTTGCCGGCGAGTCGGTGGAGGAGCAGACGGAGCAGGTGGGTGGTTCTTTGGGCGGCTGGGTGGGTGGCTGAGCTGCTTGGATGAGCTGATGCATTGTGATAAGTGAGCTGGCGCAATTCACAGCAAAACGCCTGCTGATGCACTGGCGGCTGAGCAGTTCCAAACCCTGCTGCACCCTATTATGCTGTCGCATTTCGATTGTCTGCTGACACATCCTGGTTGAGACGCTGGGGCCTCCTGTTGTGCAGGTGATGAAGAACCTGGGCGCCATCCTGGCGGAGGCGGGCAGCAGCTTCGACAAGGTGGTCAAGACCACCATCCTGCTGGTGCGCCGGGCAACTTACCTCAACATTAGCAACAGTGCTTGCAGCAATGGCCTGCGGCTGCTGAGGACGCTGGCCCTGCCGGGCAGCTGCAATGGGCTTGCTGAGAAGGCAAGGCCGCTAGTGTTGCAGGGTCGGCTGCTGGCTCGTTAGCAGGCAAGGCAAGTTCGTCGTTTGACTGTCACCTCGACCTCTGTTTCCTTTCCTCTTTGCAGGCGGACATGAGCGACTTTGCCGCGGTGAACGCCGTCTACGGCAAGGTGAGGGCTTGGCACCTGTGTTGCATTAGCCATGCAATTTGTGCGTGCCCACTACGCGTTGCTGCTGTGCAGCTGCAGCCAGGCTGCCCCTGCCCGCCGCTGCTTGTTGCGTGCTGTGGCAGGGTGACCCTGCTGCAATTGCTGCTCTGCACTCTGCTGACCAACCATTGCCCTTGGCAATTTGCCGCTCTGCTCACCCTGCCCCAATCTTTTCTGATCACTCACAGTACTTCCCTGAGAACCCGCCCGCCCGCGCCACCTTTGCCGTCAAGGTGCGTCCCAGCTGCTTGCTGTCGCGCTTTGTTTTGGTGTTGGATTGCACATTTGGTGTTGGATTGCACATGCGCTTAGTAGACACCGCTCAAATACCGCCTTCCTGGCCCCCCACGCCTTGCAGGGCCTGCCGCTGGGTGCCAAGGTGGAGATTGAGGCCACCGCCCTGCTGTGAGCAGCCATCTGCTAGCAAGTTGTGTGTGCCAGTGGAACCCTGCTCTGATTCCCCATGCCTCCCAAGGCCCTGCCGCTTTCAACTGTTGCCCCTCCGCTCTGAGCTGCACATTTCAGCACACCCATCTGTTCATTGTTTCATGAGAGTCCGAACGGCACACATCAAACCGCGACACTTGGCTATCACGCAGTGTAAAGAAACATGACCCATGCACAGCTAAGCAATTGAGCTACCAGAGGTTACCCCGAGGGTTGCAGCCCAAGCCGTAGCCTGCCCCCACACTACCTCAGCGGCGGGATGAGGAGCGGCGCCGCACCTTGGCCGGTGGCGGCTGGGTGCCCCCCACAGCACCGCCCAGCCTTGCCAAGCTGCTGCTGCTGCTGCGGGGCACAGCCAGCACCAGGCAGGGCAGCAGCAGGTCCTGCAGTGAGCGCAGCAGGGCGCACCGCTGGTCGTACTGGCTGAGTGCCTGCTCATAGGCAAAGTGCCGCTTAGTCAGCAGCCAGCTGGCTGGGCCGCCGTCCTCTGGCTCGATCCGCTTGACTTGGATGTCTGCGAGCGCTGGAATACGCATGACCAGCCTGCATGGGCACAGCAAGCAAGGGTAAGCAAACGAGTAAAACTGCAGAGCCCGCTTTTCAAGCCTGAGTTCGTAGGAGCGGGTGCCGTGTGAACCTTCAGCATTCATGTGACATGCCATACATTGCAGCAGCCACTCACATAAAAGTCTCGATCCACTGGTCGGTCTCAAATGTGGCTGCAGTTGTGGCTTCGCGCTGCTGTGCATCCAGCAAGAAAGCCTGCAACTCACAGATGAACAATTGGCCGACTGAAATGCAGTTGTTCATGCAGGTTGAATTTGCACACTCACAGCTTTCTGCGACGCAAGTTGCCGCTCACCTGCAGCGAGCTGTAAAATGGGCAGGCCGTCTGGCCTGACATGACTGTTGCCGCAGTTGCCTTGGTCCAATCCCCAGGAGGTTCTGCAGAGCAGCAGGTTGGAGACGTGCACGCCGAACCCCCTGCCAGCATCAAGCGTGCGCAACGAGTAATGGCACAGTGCTGCCATGGGATCTAGGATGCCACAAGTCCACTGGGCACTGGTCTGCCCACCTGGCTTCTCCCCGATGCTGACCGCCAGGGCTGACAGGCACGAGCAGGCCAGCTTCAACAGCGCAGCATTGCCTGCGCAACATGATGCAGGGAGTTGGCTGACTGCACACATGAAAGGGCAGGGTGACCGCCAGCTGCGGCATGCAACGGCCCAGCACCAACCTCCGATGGTGGCCGGCGGCAGGGACTGCAGGATAGACGTGCATGCTGCATGGAGCAGCTGCAGTTCCATCCCCCAGGCATCCGCAGCCTGGAGTGCGGGTTTGCGGTGCCGTTCCAGCACAGCGCCGCGGTAGCGGTCTAGCACAGACTCCACCGCACTCTCCAGCGCCAGCTGCCCCGCTGCAGAAAGAGAACGGCACACAACACGTCAGCCAGACAGCTGAGAGCCCCAAACAGCTAGTCGGGCCTCTTGTGGCCAGACCTATGCGCACCTGCTGTGGGCAAACGCTGCAGCGCCACCAACATCTTGTGCGGGCGAGCAAAAGTGTCGTACATCTGAGCCTGCAGACATGCTAGGGATTGCAGATCAAGTTAGTCTGGAGGGGCACGCTGGCCCGCATGGTGCAACATGGCGCAATCTACGGCAGCCAGCTGCAACTTGCCCGGTGCGCAGGCAGTGTGCCCTGCCGCAGCGCCTTGGCGAGGCTGAGGGCCACAGCAGAGGCGGCAGCCAGGGCCTTGCTCTGCTGCTCCGGCACGGCTGAGGCAGCGTCTGCGGAGGCACTGGTGAAAGCTCACGTTGACACGGCAGGCAGTTCATTGGCTGGCATGGCAAGGTGTGCAAAGCAGCCAACCACGCCATGTCTCGCCTGCTGTGATGCTGTCCAGCAGTTCAGTGGCGGTGCTGAACGATGCGGAATCGCAGCGCGCCCAGCGACGCAGGGCAGGCAGCGCCAAAGGGTCCCACCCCCAGTGCTTCAGCAGGGCAGCCACTTCTTTCCCAAGAGGGCAGTAAGAGGCGCGGCTACGATCTGAAGAGAGGGAAGCGAGCACACAAAAAACAGGTGAAGAGAAGACCTGCAGTGCGCAGCGTCCCCTGCGCAAAAATGCACTAGCTGCTGCCCAACTCACCAGCGGCTGCGTTCAGCAGTTTGGTCGCCCGTCGCAAGTGAAGCCCGTCGCCCGGCAGCCGACCCACTACGGCCGGGTTTGGGGCCAGCTGCAGCAGCATCCTCAGGCTGCCCACCTCATCAAACTGCCGTTGCACAGAAGTGTCTGTACATCAGCATGCGCAGGCGAAATGCATCAGCGCTGAGGTGCACAGTCACGCTCCAGATCTGGCTAGCACACACTGCCGTTCACAGCCTATTAGGCGCACCTGCCAGGTAGCGGATGATCTGGTCCCCCAGCTCTGGAGCTGTGGTGTCAGGTTGCTCCTGCAGGGCAAACAACAGCCACAGCGGTCACAAGCAGGTCAATCCCTCAGGGCAGAGATTCACTGCAGGTCACCAGCCAATGCATGCAAGTATTGATGTATGCAGGGCACAGCTATCAAGTGGGACGCACCCAGAGAACTCTTCATCGCCAGAGTCGTCCTGCGGACATGGGGCAAATGCTCCGAGTTAAATTAGGCACCTCGCCGCTCTAAATGCAAGCAAAGGTCAGCCACCTGCAACCACCCAATTTCTTTGTAGCCGCCGCCCCTCCGACTGCATGATTGACGCACCGCATCACTGTAGCCATCGCATGAGTCACTGTCGTAATCGCGGAACATGTCATCATGCTGGCACCAGCTGCAGAAGGAGGTGTTGTATGGTTTGCAGCTTCAGTGGCGGCCCCAGTGCTTGCTACGCTCCAGCCAACTGCTGCTGTGCAGTGGCGCAACGTATGCTGCACACTCACGGGCTGGTCGCCTGCACTCACTGGTAGGTAAGGGCCCAGTGCCGCACATCTTGAAGGGCCTGAACCGCACGCTCTGTGGGCCGCACCGCAGTGGAGGAGCTCTCGGGCACATCAGATGAGCCGCCGCCCTGATCATCAGGGTACTGCAGGGGAAGTAGGGAAGCAAAAGTAACAAGTGAGAGTGCTGGACCGCCATCACTGTTGGCCTTCGCTTGTTGAGCCAACGCTGTCTGCCCCTAACGCCGTGCCCTCACCAGCATTGAGCTGAGGCGTAGCGTCTGCTGGGGCAGGTCTGCATGCACTGCATTCAGCAGGCGCTTGGAACGCGGCCAGATGAGCAGCCCCGCGCGGCGGAACTGCTGCCTGCAGTTATGTTGCAGAGGAGGGCTCGAAATCATCAGGAAACTGCATGGGTAACTGAGGGGAACCATGCACCAGAGAGCGCCAACCGGAGAGCCAGGCAGCAGATGCCAGACACCCACGCCTCCCCTATGTGCACCTGACAAATGGCCCGTCCTCATCCTCATCCTCCGAGTCCTCAAACACGCGGTCGGGATCGCGCCGCCAGTAGTCCTTGCTGCACAACAGCTCGCTCTTGGCATCCAGGCTTGTGTGGTGGAAGGGCGGCTGCGGCCCCGCCAGCGGCGCCAGCTTGCCAGCCTACAGGGCGCAAGAGGTGAGGCCAAACCTGGCTTCAGGATGGAAGGTGCAGGGTGGAGACCGAGAGCCGAGAAGGCGCGGGCAAGGCGAGCTTGCAGCAGTCTCCAGGCGCTCACTGCTTACCAGAATGCTTATCCATTTCACTCGCTTGTGAGCGTAGTAGCCCTGCAGGCGGCAGATGGAAAGCAACCACTGATATGAGAAGACAGTAAAAATAAACATCGTGACAGAGACAGCCTGGCCATAATCGGGTGGTGTTTCCACGGCGCATTCGCACCTGCAGACTGACCCAGTGCTTGACGCACCACAGGGCTGCTATGCACTGCCGTACTGCATGCTGTTCCGGTTGCATGCCAGTCAATGTTCCTGACTCAGTGTAGCGGCACACCTGATTATGGTACAGCACTTCGTGATAAGCCTCCTCTGCTACATCCCGAACCTCATCCTCGTCTGCAGCACCCATGTGGAACCTGCAGCAAGGCGATGCCGCAGGGCCGCAGGACAGGGAGGGACCAAGCTGTCACCAGCCCTGATGCTCGCTTGCATTGTTTTGTAGCACACAGCCGGCATGTTCCCAAACATGGTACCATCCCTGCAATCCAGCCCGGCATCCAGCCAGCCGCATGCAAATGCGTGCCGGCCACCCTTGGACATCCACAGAGAGCTGAGCGCGATCGCAGGCTGCTGGAGGCAGGCACTCACTCGCCGCAGTCCGGGCAAAAGAGCGGCTCCCCGTCCTCCTCGTCGTACAGCCACTGGAAGATGTCATCGCGCGTCATGCCAGGCTCGCCCGTGGCCTTGATCAGAGCCAGGCACACGTCCAGCTCAGCGCCCCGCTCCCAGGCCGAAGCCAGCAGCTGCAAGGAGATAGGACGGGGTCAGCTGGATGTGAACAGCGCCTGATGAGTCTGGTTGCCTTGTTGCACACGTCAGGCAGGCCAGTGCTGCTGCAGTAGAGGGGGAAGATGCCGGATCGCAAGGGTGTGCGCCCGCTTCTCCACTCAGAAGCACCCACCTGTGCCGTCTTCTTGTCGGCGCCCTTCAGCGCTTCCAACCCATGCTCTTGCAGTGCGCTTGCACTGTACCTGCATAACTCGATTCGAAGCGTAGCAGCAAGCCGTCAATGCGCTGTGTGGCGCCACAGTCAAGCTAATCGGCAAGTTCCTCCCGAATGTGCGTGCCAGCAGCGCACTCAGGTACACATCCTGGCGCTGCTGTGCTGCAACACAAGCTGTGCATGATCAGGGCGCACCTGTTCTTCAGCAGGTAGCAAAGCTTCATGCAGCCGGCGGTCTGGCGGTTCCACACCCGGGCCAGAGATAGCAGGCGTGTCTCAAGGTCTGCGGGCAGAACGAGTTGAAGTGCGTAGAGCAAGGGTGGCAGTCACAGCCATTATCCATGAGCAACCAGGGGTCAGGCCTCTCATGTCAAGCACTGCAATGCAAATGTGCCCACTGCCTGCCCCCGCTTCACACCTTGAGCCAGTGCAGGCGGCTTGGGTCCGCCCGTCCACACCAGGTCGTAGACCAGCATGCAGCTCTGGCCGGCAGTGATGGGCTGAGTGTACACCACGCCACCTGCAAGCATGGGCAAACAGGCCCCGGGAACCAGCAGGCAGGCATCACCCAGCGCGTTCCTTTGATTGTGACGCAGGCTGGCGGTGCATACCTGCCTTACCCACCCTGCACACCACTGTCCAGCCAGCACCCACCCGACAGGAAGGCAGCAAAGCAGGAGCTCTTGGCGTTGCGAGCCGCAAGGTCGATCTGCACCTCCCGCTGGCCATGCAGCACCAGCACCTGGCCGCCCTGAGATGGGTGAACGGGGACAGAAAGGCGCTAAAGTGTGATAAACAGGTGGAGAACACAGCAACACCGGCAACTCCCATGCGGCACCTTCTTCTTCTTGGCTGCCAAGGTGGCTGCTGGCATAGGCAATGCGGCCAGCGGGCGCCAGCCCCCAGCGCGACTTGCCTGGTAGGAGGAGGGCAGCAGGATGGCCAGCTCGCCAAAGGCGCCTTTTGGGCTCGCTTGATGGCTGCTTAGGTAAGTCTGCATTTTAGGGAATAGGCCGAGACCGAGACTGTATGGCAGCAGCAGCAGCAACAGCAGCAGCAGCATATCAGCATAATCAATGATCTGCTTCACCTTGATTTTGCGGCTTTTCGCTTGGCGCAGCTCCAGCCGTTTCAGCCGCGCCTCAACCACTGTGTCGGGGCTGATGGTCAGGGCGGCCTTGGAGCGCCGCACCGCCTCGGTCACCACCTCGCTCTCCCACCCTGCCACAGCAGGAGGGAGGCAGGGCAGCAGGCTGGCTTAGCGGGGCACGGCCCCCAATCCAACTCTAGCTCAACAACCAATGAGCGGCTGCTGAAATCGCAAGCCAGCTCCACACCGCCACCTTGGCAGCACCCACGTGGGTCCGTGATCTGCAGCTTTGCCGCCGGCACCTCCCATATGCCGCATTTGCCGTCGCCGCCAGCCGCTTTGATGGTCGCTGCATGCTCTGCGTCTAGCGGCAGTTTGACCGCGCTGTCATTGACATGCAGACCGGGGCTGATGCGCGTGAGTGGGCCAGCAGAGCAGGCCAGTGGCGGGGGCGCAACGCTTGAATCATCTGCGGCGAGGGCGCAAGCGGCGGCGGTGAGCGGCGAGCGCCGGTGGAGGCAGCTGCTGCCCGTGCAGCGTGGCGTCCGTCTCGTCTTGGCATGAGCAGCGATCAGAGCTGCTTGCAAGCGCGCAGCAAAGGCCGGCAGAGCCAAACGAGAGTCCCTGCAGGCGCACCTGCGACTTCTGGGGCCTGCTCTGCCCCTGCTTCTCTCAGCAGCTGGTAGAGCCGCTTCCCCAGGCTGCCCATGGCCGGGGTGCCGTCAGGCGAGCTCGCCCGCACGTCAAGAGCTGCCCCTTCTGCACCCTGACGCAGTGAAGCAGGGGATGATCTGCCAAGACGACCAGCAGTGACAGAGACGGACCCAGCAGGGCACAAACCCAACTCGCCAGCTGGGCCGGCGGCGGGCAGAGCGGCCACCGCGCCTGTGCCAGCTTTTCCACAAGGCCACCAGGCACACAGCACAGATTCTCAAGACTGCCCTCAGCTTGCTGGACGACTTTTGACTGTGCCCCACTCTGATCAGTTTGCTCCTGTGCTCTTCCATGGCTTGCGGCATACAGCCGGCCCGGCTGCCCTCCATTCTGCTCTCCAGCATCGGTAGACCGCCTTTGCTTCCCCTGCGCCCACGCCTGCTGTGTGCAACTGATTGGGGTGCCTTACATGGGAGCAGTAGCACCCCAATGTAAGCCGCTGCTATGCTCCCAAGGTACTGGCGCCGCTGCTGGTGACGCAGGGGGGCGAGCAGCTTACTCGTCCTCCTGGCTGCGCAGCCGGCTGTTGCCGTTGGTCAGGGCAATGTTCAGCTGCGGGGGGGCACGGGTGTGGGGCAGGGGGGAAGGGTCAGCAACGGTGCAGTAAATGCCACCGTGCCGTGCTGCACCCACCTTGCGAGCGGTGCAGGCCAAGTGCTGCCACATGTGAGGGCCACCCGCCCCAAGCATGCACACAACCCCACACTCGCTGCCGCATGGAGCGCTGCTCCGCAAGGCACGCCATACAGCTGCGCTCCAACCCCCAGGGCTGCGCCAAGTGCCTGGCGCTGCCACTGGCGCTGCCACGCGGCCCCTGCTGCTGCCCCGCTGCGCACCTCCGCCGCGCGCTCCACAATCGCCTTGCGCTTGAGGGTGGACACGTTGTGCGCGATCTCGGCGCAGTACTTGCGGTTGTGCATCAGCAGCAGCTCAAGGTCCTTCACGTTGTTCACCACAAACTTGAGGAAGCCTGGGGCACAGGAAGGGGTGCAGCAGGGTGCAGCAGGGTCAGCAGCAAGGCGGCGGGCAGGCAGGGCGGGCCGGAGAGGGAGCAGCGACACGAGGGGAGGAGTCTGGACCAGAGTTGATCGTCAGTTGGACAGCCAGCTGCGCATGGGTAGCTAACTGATCCCCGCGGACTGGTTGCGGGTGGCTGCACGTGAGCCGCTGATTGCTTGCGGCTGCAGACGCCATAAGCAGCAGCTACAACCGGCGCCCCTGCGAGCTGGCTTCAGCGAGCCGCGCATGCCGCTCGCTCCGCTGCCCCAGCAATGCTTCACATATGCCGCCCATGGCTGCAATTCATGTGGAGCTGCTTGCTGGGCTGCCGCTCCATCTCTGCCATGCCGTTGCCACCACTACCGCTGGCGAGCGCCCCATGCTGTTTGCAATGCTGCAGGTCCGCTGGCATCCGTGCTCCGCCGCGGCGCATTGCTGACTCCATCTCAGGCTGGCACATGCTTGCGATGCAACAGCATCAACGCAGCAGCGAGGCAGGGAGCTTGCCACAGCATCACCAGCAGCAGAGCAGCAACAGCAGCAGCAGCGCAGCATGTGCGACACCCCGCCCGGTGCGCACCGTTGGGCAGCACGTGGCGGGTCTTCTTGTTGGTGCCGTAGCCAATGTTGGGCATGATGATGCCGCATCCCTTGAACTTCCGGCGCACACGCGAGTCAATACCCTTGGGCCGGCGCCAGCTCTCCTGCAGCACAGCGGGGCGTGGTGCAGCACAATGCGGCGGCACGTGAGCGCCCGAGCGGCGCGCTGTCTGCCGGCTTCAAGTGCACCGCGCGCTGCTGCTACTGCTGCAGTTGCTGCAGTTGCTAGAATGTTTGTTTTGTGCATCAAGCACAGCAGGAGCATTCACCAAGCACATACAGCTCCTGCCTCCCAGCTGCTGCCTCGCCGACATGCCGGCGGGCGTGCGCACCTTGACCGTGATCCTACGGTCGCTCTGGTGGCGCTGGAAGCGCTTGGTGCGCTTCTTGATGCTCTTCACGCGCACCAGAGGAGTCACCATCTTGTCTCCTGCAGCAGCAAGTGGCGGCCGCGGCCCGCGCTCGTGAGTACGCGGCGGCAGCGGGGCGCCGGCCCGGCGTGCCCAATTAGGCGCCGAGGCCCCTGCTGCCGCCCTCATGACGGCATGTACACCGGCTGCCGTGGTGAAGGGGCTGCCGCTGCGCGAGGTGCCGCCGCTCCAGCGTGCGATGCGCCGGGCTGGGGTGCAAGTGGCCCAGGCCCCCCTGCTGTGCCACCAGGGCGCCTGCCGCACGCCACAGGCCCGGCTGCAGCGCCCTGGGGGCCGCCAAAGCTGCATGTCCCCGCGAGCAGCATGGCTGCGGCGCCCCGCCCGCCGGCCTCACCTCCTTAGCAACCTGCGCAAAGCGCCAAAGAGGCAGGAGCAGGCGCCGCCGCGGGCATTGGGCGGCCGCCGTGCATGGAGCGCAGCAGCATGCTGGGGACCCAGGGCCTGCTACAGCGCCCGGGAGGTCCCGCTGGCCGGCGCATCGCGACCAGCACGCCATCTGGAACAGCTGAGACCGGCCTACGCGCGGCAGCCGCGCACCCCCTCGGCTCGCGGCTGGTGGGCGCTGGTTCCTCTCCCCGGCCGGCCCGACCGCTCGACGGTAGCCGTTTGATCACCAGGATCCAGCCGTTTCCCGCCGCCAGGCCCGCCCCTGTTCAAAACCCCGCCAGCAGGCGGTGCCTGCTGCGGCGGCAGTGAGGGGGCGCGATGGGGGACCAAATAATCTACCTGGAGAAGTACATTGACAGTGAGTGGGGTGCAAGGAGGCAGAGCGGGAGGAGACAGGTCTGTCCAGCCCCTGACAACAAGCATGCAGCCGCCGTGTTCACACTGCCACGGCGTCGACGTGTGCCCTTATGGGTGCCTGCCCGCGCTTCAGGCCGTGTGCTCCCTTGCACTGCCTGCAGGCACCACATCGCTGCCGGCGGAGCTCAACCGCATCCTCAACTCCATCAAGGATCTGGATGAGCGCTCAGACGGTGCGGCGCCTGGCTGCCTGGACATCTCGATGCACATGCGATTCGTGCACTGTCCCAAGAACAGTGGACAGTTGCCGACGAAGCATGCGAAGGTTGCATCGCTACGCCCTCACTGGACTGCCAGTTTGCGTCCTACCGCCTATTTGTGCAGACCTGGCGGCACAGATTCAGGAGAATGTGGAGGCCACGCTCAAGCTGCCGCCCGCACAGTCGGCCAGCACACGCAGTAAAGCGGCCGGAACTGAGCAGGGTACGCGGGGCATGGAAATGGTTGCTGCTCTTGCCCCGCCATGCCTCTGGATAGTGTGCTCATGCAATGCATCTGGACGGGCATGAGAGCTCTGCATGCCTCCTAAAAGCTGGCTGCATGTTCACCAGGCCGTTTGGTCTCATGCTCACGGTATGGCTCACCCCCTCGCAGACGAGCTGGCGGCGCTGCGGGCTCAGATTGAGAGCGACCAGCGCCTGCTGATCCAGTTTGCAGAGGAGAAGGTGCAGCTGGCGGTGCAGGTGCGGGAGGGGTCTGCGCTTTGTCGCCAAGCAGCTGGCCGCTGCTGCCTGATGGCGTCTGCGCCGCATGCTTGCTCATGCGCTGCTGTTCTCAAGCGCCATGCAGCTGCTGAACAGTTCTCGCTTCATGCCACTGCTCAGCCTGCTTCTTTCGGCTCCCAATTGTTGCAGGGCTATGATTTGCTGGAGCAGCACCTGGCACAAGCCGACCTGGACATTGTGCACCTGGAGGCGGTGGTGAGCCCTGTCGCTCCTTGCTTGGCTGTTGTTCTCATGGCAGTGTCTTGCACATGCACCCTGTGGGGATGCACTTGCTGCTGCGCTGCTGCATTGCTATTATTCTGTTGCAGGCCCCCTGCCATGGCAACCGTCCATGGCATGACACGACATGAAAGGTCATGTCATAATGCGGCTGCTCCCCTCCTCATGTGCAGCTGCAAGAGATGGGCATGGACATGGGCGCCCTGTCCATGGGCGGACCGGACTACAGGTGGGGGGCCAATGCAGGCGGGCTGCGGGTCATGCCGCAACGCAGCAGGTGCCCGCTGATGCGAGCGCCGTGCCTGCGTTGCGGCTGCGGGGTGCAACCCATCGCCTAGGGTGCACCCCGTCCCCTCTGCTCATGCATCCCAAGTCATGCATACAACACATTTCATCCCCAGCCTAGGCGGCCGCTCATGCCTTTCCTGACCTCTTGCTGCCCCATTCTGCTGCAGCGGCGGCACGTTTACTGACGACCCCGCCCCCAAACGCGGCGGCTCCCGCCTGCGAGATGTGCCCTCTTTCGACTCATTTGAGCAAGCGGCGCCCGAGGCCCCCAAGCGTGCGTGTTGGGCTGGGGGGTGTTGCATGTGTTGCAATTGCAGGTATGGGGTGGTATTAGCAGGCATGGCATGGCAGGGCATGGCTCGGCATGGCAGATGGCATGGCCAGGCCAGGCATGGCATGGTATGCCTGCACAACCTCATCGCATGCCTGCGCAAGCTGTGTGCATGGCATGGCATGGCATGGCATGGCTGCGCAAGCTGTGTGCATGGCATGGCATGGCTGCGCAAGCTGTGTGCATGACATGGGTGGCATGTTGCAAAGCTGTGTGCATGACATGGGTGGCATGCCTGCACAAGCTGACATGCCTAGCACACATCCAACTCTCCCTGGGGTCTGCACCCCAACTGCTCCCGTCCATGCGCCCTCCCCGCTGTCATCCTCTCTTTGCTCTGCAGCCCGCAAAACCACCATCACCCTCAACTTGTCCCGCCAGATTTCGGGGTTTGAAGGGGCGCCTGCGGGCGGCGAGGCGCAGACGCCCGGAGTCGACTCGCTGGGCCTTGGGGCAGCTGCAGTGCCCAAGCGGCCGCCATCCACGGCGCCCCGCAAGGCGCCCACGCCCACGCCGCAGCCGGCGGTGCAGCCGGTGGAGCAAGGGTATCAGCGCAACCGGCGCGCGGCGGCGGCAGGAGTGCACGCTTTGGCCGCTGAGGTGTCGGCCATGGAGGAGGATGATCCAGAGGAGCAGCAGCACGCGCAGCATGTGCAGCACGTGCAGCAGCAGCAGCAGCAGCGTGGCGCCGCTCCGCAGCTGCAAATGCCGCATGTGAGCAGGGTGCTGGCTTGGGTCGGGGATCGTGCAGTTTTGGACCGCTTTGGCTGTGATGCAGGCGTTCCTGCGGTTGGCATGCCTCTGCACTCTGCGACAGCCCCAACCCGCATGTCTCCCCGCCCACACATGCTGCAGGTGCAAGTGCAGCAGGTGGCGCCGGCGCCCACCCACGGGCGCACCTCAGCAGAGGTGGCCCGCATGTTCAGCGAGCGGGAGCCGCTCATCCCCGGCCTCAACCACGCCTCTGACCGGCCGCAGGTGCGCTCAAGGGTTGTGCATGCCACGGGCAGCCATGGGCAGCCATGGGCACAGACGCGGCGTGCAGCCGCCTATTGTGAACCATGTGCTGTTGTCGCGATGACTCCTGTGGTGTTGCACCTGCGACCCGCCTGCTCTCAATTTCCGCCCACCGCCGTGCGCAGGCGCCCGGCCGGTTGCTGACGTATGCGGACCTGAACATCGGGCTGGTGGGGCGGCATGCCGAGATGTACTGGCCGGATGACAACCTGTGGTACCTCATTAAGATCCAGGTGGGCTGTGTGTGCCCTGAACAACTTGCAACTTGCTGCACCTGTGCATGGTGGCATGACTACGTGAGTGCATGGCATGCCCCGGCCGTGAAGATTGCGCAGTGACCACAACTGCTCAACCATGACACCTGCTGCGCACATCATGCGCAGGCATTCGACCCCAACACCCGCAAGGCCTCCATTCTGTACACCACGGTGAGCGGTCCCCATGGCACATGCTATCTCTGAGAAATCTGCTGCGTGTCAATGCACCCCACTGCTTGTCCTGGTCGCTCACTCTCTGGCGCCTTGCCACCTTTCTTCTTTGGTGCAGGGCGAGTCGGAGGAGCTGCTGCTGGACAGTGTGATCAAGGAGGGCCACATGAGCCTCATCCAGCAGTAGCCACGCACCAGGCGGCAGCTGTGCAACCCGGCGCGTCCTCAGCTGCTTTGCGTGTTGGTACATCTCTGTAACATACCAAAGCTGCAGCCCAAATCTTTCATAGCGCAGGTCAGTCAGTCAGTCAGTCGCATGGTGGTCAAGGTGCTGCTACCCCAGCAGCCCCTCGTTGAGTCACTTCCGCGGCAGGCGGCGCACTGCTGGCCGCACTGGTGCTGCCTCCCCTGTGTCCCAGTCCTGAAGTGCCTCATCCCAGGGCCCCACCCTGGCTGCAATGCGCTCTGCCTCCTGCAGCACCTGCCGGCTGCCTGGCACAGCTGGGGAACGCGCCAGCTGCGCTGCAACGGCTGCTGCCTGCTGCTGCGTGAAGGAGGGCCGCCTGCCCACCCGCTGCACCGCCACTGCCTCCTCCTCTCCGCCCCACTGCTGCTGCTGCGCTGCCGGCGGGCTGGCGCCAAACTGAACGCTCCGCACCGCCCGCGACTGCCGAGAGGGGCTGCTGGCTGTGCTGCGCGGCGTGCAGGCGCCTTCGCCGGGCAGCAGCCGCTTTGAGGGGCTGCTGCTGCTGTGTGGGCTGCCCAAGCCAAGGTCTTCCAGGTAGCCTCGGTCAGACAGGACAGAGGCGCCGCGAGCCAGAGGGCTGTACACCGCCGCATCGTCACCCACATGCTCCAGCACCTGCAGACGCATCGCACAGGAGGCAGCGCATGTGCACTTGGCAAGTGCCTGCATGTAGGCAGCATTTGGCCTACATGGCACATGTCTATGCCCCAGCAGTGTCTCGACATGCACTACCATTTCCCACCTCTTGCACGATGCCTTTGGGGCTGCGCCCGGGGCTGAGGCTGACTGTGGCATCGCCACTGTACGTCCCTGCATACAGCGCATGGCAGGGCGCAATTGTTAGGCTATGCCTCTGGCACCAATGGCAGTTGCAAAGCAGCATCAGCTGACTCCCAGCCAGGCCAGGCAGGGGAACTCACTAATGGGCTTCAGAGCGATGGGCGGCTGTGCCAGCACGGCTTGCTTCACCGGCGATGCCACGCGCTGCCCGCTGGCGAGCTCGGCCATCTGCGAATGGCAGGCAAAGGAAGGCAAAGTCTGCAGCTTGGTGCGTGTTTGCAACAAAATCATGGCTTGGGTTGGAGGCGGTGGACAGCAGGCCACAGCATGGTGCATGCGCATGGATCATGCGCTAGTCCGTCCGTCTGCCGCCTGGCTGCTCACCCGCTGCACGTGCCAGCCAATTGTGGAGCGCATGTAGTCCGCCCGCTGCCGGTCCGCCTCCGACATGTTCTGCCGCACCTCTGCACAGCAGCAGCATCGGAGTGCAGGATCAAAGTATGTGGTTCATAAAGAGCCACAGCTTTGGTCAGCCACAGCTTGCCCAAGGTTGTCCCAGCTTGCAACAGCAGATCGCTGCCCAGCCCACCCACCTGCTCGCCGGCGCTCCAGCTCTGCCATGGCCTCCGCCAGCTGGCCATCAGTCAGGCCCTGGGCACTCGGGTCAATGCCGTAGCTGGCCAGCTCCTCCGCCAGCTCAGCCTCCAGCTCGCTCTGCAGGCAAAGCATCAAGCACAGTCAAGGGTGTGAGTGTGCGGGAAATGTGCAAAACAAAAGCCACCTCTTTGTGTTGCATGGCAACATCTCTGAGCAGCATGTTGATCAAATTACTCCCCAGTGAAAGACTCACTTGCAGGTCGCCCCGCAGGGCCAGGAAGCTGCCCAGGGAGTGAGGGAAGCGGCTGACCACCCCCGGCCGCTCCGCAGTGTGCAGCGTGTGCTGCATCTCCCGCCGGAAAGCCGCCTTGTCGCCCTCGCTGGGGCTGGCCGCCACGCGGCGAGCGGCAGCCGCTGCAGCTGGGCTGCGTGGCTCCTGGCTAGCCTGCTGCCGCGCTGTACCGTTGGGGCTGCTGGGCCGCACACTCGCTGCTGAGCCTGCTAAGCGTGCTGCAGACTGCTGAATGGGTGAGTCAATGCCAGGCGCCGCTGCATCCTCAGCAGCGGCTGCGCTCGGTTGCTCAGCAGGCGGCTGCAAGGCCAGCTTGTTCTTGGCACTGGTGCCGCCCCGGTTGCCGGCCAGCTGCTGCAGCCGCTGAGTGAGGTGCTCGATCTCCGCCGCCTGCCCAGCTGCCTCCTGACGCAGCCGCCTACACTCCTCCTTAAGCCCCGCCTTCTCTTCCCGCAGCCGTGCTGCCTCCAGGCGGGCCGCCTGCGCCTCGGCCATCTGCTGCGCAGCTGTAGGCGACGCACCCTCCGCCTGCCGCTGTCCCTCCCCCTGCTGTTGCTCCAGCTGGCCACACCGTGCTGCAAGCTGGGCCCGTGCCACCTCGGTAGAGGCCAGCTCAGCCTGCAGCGCCTGCACCTGTGCCTCCAGCTGCTGCAGGCGTGCCTCATCTGCCGCATCCTCCAGCTCAGATCCCAGCCCACAGCGTGGCTGCGGACTTGCTGCACGGCTTGGGCTGTGCCCCCGCTCGACTGCCGCCAGCCGGCTCCGCAGCATGTCTGCCTCGGCTTGGCTGGCCTCCAGGGCCGCCCTCAACCGCCGCGCCTCAGCAGCTGGAGCAGCTGCCGCCTTGCCAGCAGCTGCTGCTGCACGAGCCAGCTCCGCCTCTGCTGTCTCTGCCCGCTGCAGCGCAGCAGCAAGCCGGCTCGAGTGGGTGGGAGACTCCTCGCCGCTCACCACCACGCTCAGCTTGGCCTTGCTGCACAGGTGAAGGGCAGGAGCAAGCGATGCTGGTCACGTGCTTAGACAGCACTCCGCCGTCAGCTGAAGGCACGCGCAACGTCCACACATCTTCCTCCTTCCTCACCCATGCCTCCTCCTCTCCTCCTCCACAGCCGCCTGCTGCCGCTGCTGGGCCGCCTCGCGCTCCTCTCGCCGCGCGCTCTCGGCTGCCGCACCCGCACCCTGCTGTGCAGCCTCCAGTGCGCTGGCCAATTTGCGGTTGTCCCTGCGTGCGGTGATGCAGGCAGGGTCTTTCTCATGAGAAGTCAAGTTTCAAGCCGTGTGCAGGCATTGCCGCCACGGGCTGAGCCAGTCATTGCAGATGCCCTCCCCCTTCCACCTATGCCACTCAGCAGCCTCACTCACCGCTGCAGCTCCAGGCGCTCTGCCTCCAGCTGCACCAGCTCCGCCTCCAGTCGCTCCGCCCGACGTGCCATGGCTGCATCTGGAACCTCTACCACTCGCTCCACCACGCGCTGCTCGGCCGGTGGCGGCGGGGCCGACTGCCGCGCTAGGGCAAGCGCCTGCGGGGTCATGGCAATGCGTGGCAGCACGTGGAACAGCCGTGTGTGACTGCATCGATCGCATCACCGCTTGAACCAGCAAGCAAGCAGCGCATGTGCAAGCCGCTCTCACCCACACTCCTCCTGGCCCTCTGCCTACCTCGAGCGTCTTGGCCGCCTTCTTCAGGTGGCGCACCTCCTTGCGGCTGCCTGCCAGCTCCTCCCGCAGCTCCTTCACCTTGAGCTGCAGCAGCTGCTCACGGCGCTGCACCTTGCCTAGCTCGGCCTGCACCGGTTTTGGTAGGTTTGGGGAGTTGCATTTTCGTGTCAAAGACCTTCCAGCCAAGCCTGCGGTTCATTGCATCAATAGCCCTGGCACTCCATGCATACCACAACCAAGGGACGCCCACCTTGGCGGAGCAGGCATCGTCGGCAAGCCGGTCCTGCACGTGCAGCAGGTAATCCACAGCCAGCTGCGCAACACGGAAGGCGCGCGCTGCGTTGGCGGGTGTGAGATGCCGGCCATCCTCGCCCTCCATGTCGCCGTGCACCACAATGTCCAGCACGCTCTCCAGCGCGTCGATGTCGGTGTCACGCACTACTGCCGCCAGGTCCAGGGCATGCAGGGCGCGCCAGTCGATGAGCTGGCGCGGCGTGGAGAAGCGGAAGGGCGGCGGCGGCGGCGCGGTGCCGGCGGCGCCGCAGCCCGCCAGGCCGCGCTGCGGAATTGCGGCCAGGCCGCCCAGCAGGCCCAGGTTCTCCTGCTCCGACAGCGAGGCGGCCATGGCGCTGCGAGGGGCGGCTGGGCAGGCGTTCAACGCCCCATTCGGTCAGAGCTGCGGCTGGGGTGTTCCAGACGCTCTATCGATCGCGCTAAAGCCGTCGATTGGCTTGGGAGGGCCGCCAAGGCTGGCCTGGACCGCCGCATCAGAGCGCATGCTCAGCAGCCCCGTTTCTTTCTGCTTTGCTTTCTATCGATCTCCTTATTCACTGAACAGCTGAGGAAGCGCAGCCCCTGGCCGCTGTGCGCACCGCTCGGCCCGCGCCGCAACACCGCCTTTCCGAGGCCCGCAGGCCCGCCCGGGGCACCCTCACCGCACCAGATCGATCCTGGCGAGCCCTCTGCAGCCGAGCAGGGCGCGCCGACCGCCCTCAGCGGCGGCCAGCTGCGCCCGCCGCCGCCGCCGGCGTCGCCCCCGCTTGAACCGGCTGGCGGCCCCCGCCCAGCGCCATGGAGCCTGAGCAGCTGGCCCGCTTCAAGGCGGCGGCCCAAGAGGTGGCCAGCTTCTCCGCCAACCTGCCCGGGCTGCTGGAGGACCTGCAGCGCAAGGAGGCAGAGGCCCGGTGGGTGCTGCCGGCCGAGAGTTTGCGTTGCGTTGCGGCGACGCGCTCTGCTGCTCATGCTGCTCGTCGTCTTTGCTGCCTCCGCCCACCACCTGGCCTTCTGTTTCACCACTCCCGCACTGCAGGCAGCAGGTGGCGGCGCTGCAGGCGGAGAAGGATGAGCTGGAGCTGAAGCTGGCGGTTGCCAAGAGCGACCGCGCCGCAGCGGTCGCCAACCTGCAGGGCGAGGTGGCCAGCCTGCAGTCACGGCTGAGCCGCGCCAACAAGGCGGCCAAGGAGGCGCAGGAGCAGGCCCACAGCGCAGAGGCTCGGCTGGCAGAGGCAGCATCCTCTGCTGAGGCGGCCGCCGGCGCCAGCCGAGATGAGGAGGCGGGCCTTCGCCAGCGGCTGCAGGCCGCCGAGGCGCTGGCGGCGCAGCAGGCGCAGCAGCTGGAGGCGCTGCACGGCAAGGCTGCACTGGCGGAGCAGGTGGGTGCTGCAAGCTTGGTTGCCAGGGAGGATTGGGAGGTGGCGGGTGCTGGGCTCGACAGCAGCGCTCAATCGAGCTGGCCCCTTGTGCCCGCCCATTTAGCATTGCTGCTGCCCTTGCTGCTGCTGCATCCTCGCAGCGTCACCAAGAGGAGCTGGCGCAGGAGCGACAAGCGCACGCCGAGGAGGTGGCGCTTCTGCGGCAGGAGCGTGATGCGGCGCTGGAAGTAGGTGCCCACTGCTGCTTAGCGGGCCAGATGGGCAGCCGGCAGCACAGCCATAGATGCAGACTGGCATGGCTGTGTGGTTTCCAGCACAGGTTGCATGTGGCCTGGTCGAGTTTCACGTTTGGGCTTCTTGCTTTGCCATCATTCATCAACGGCTTCCTACCGAGTTCACTCGCTCCGAGTTGCCGCCTGCCACCCACCCCGCTCCTGCCGCAGCGCTGCAAGCAGCAGAAGAAGATGTCGAAGGAGGTGGTGTCTGAGTACAACAGCCTGAAGGCCGCCTACCGGCGGCAGAAGCGGGAGCTAGCTGCAGCGCACCAGGAGCGGGCGCGGCGGCGCGGCAACAGCGAGGAGGGCGAGGTGGCTGCGGCAGCAGCAGCTGCGGCAGGGGCGCCGAGTGCTGCAGCCAGCGAGTCCACCCGCAGCGATGAGGACGCCAATGACAGCCAGCCGATGTTCCTGTCTGAGCAGATCAGCACCCAGCGGCGGCAGACTAGCATCGGCAGCTTGGAGGCGCTGATGCCGCCTGAACAGAGGCAGCCGGAAGGGCAGCAGCAGCAGCAGCAGCAGCAGCAGCAGCAGCAGCAGCGCCAGGCACGCGTGGCTGCCTCGCCAAGTGTAGCAGCAGTGGCAGCGGCACGCTCACCCCCACCCCAGCTGCGGTCGCCAGTGCCGCCGGCAGTTGCTGACCCACCGCCAGCAGATGCCTGGGCTGCAGCAGTGGTGCCGCAAGCGGTGCCGCCAACTGACTTGGCTGACCTGCCGGCCAGCGATGAGGAAGAGGATGCAGATGCGACTCAGGCTGTGCCCCCGCCTGCAGCGCCGGTCCTCTGCACGCAGCTTCCACCACCACCGCCTCCCCGGCAGCAGCAGCAGCAGGCAGCGTGGCAGGCGCAGCAGCAGCAGCAGCAGCAGCAGCAGCACAGCTCGCCGGAGTGGCGTGGCAGCAGCAGGCCTGCCAAGCGCCCGCCTGCGGCTGGCGCGCAGCTGATGGGCCCACCGGCCCCTCGCAAGCGGCAGCAGCTTGAGGCCGGAGCCCAGTCTGCAGCAGCAACGCTGTGTGAGCAGCAGGGTGCGCCGGCCCATGCAGCGGAGCAGGATCATGGCAACTCTGAGCAGGAGGCCGAGCATTCTGCAGGCGGCGGGGAGTGGGGCCAGCGCCGGCGCCGCCGGCAGCAACAGCAGCTGCCAAGTGATGACGACTGGTCACCGGTGCAGGGCCCGCACCCAGCAGCAGCAGCTGCGCAGCCGCCACCAGCGCTGGGCAGACCGCCCGATTGGGGGAAGGGGCAGGCACAGCAGGCGCCAGCTCAGCCACAGCTGCCACCAGGCGGCGGCTGGAAGCAGGTGGCGCGTGCCTCCAACCCAGTCCATGCAGCCTTCGACCTGGGTGCGGGCGGCTACCGTCCAGCAGGCGCCCCACCGCAGCAGGCTTACCGGCAGCAGCTGGCGCAGCAGCAGCCTGTGGCTGGACAGCAGCAGGGACCTGGCAGCAGCAGGTCGGCACCGCCCGGCAGCGACACCGGCTACAAGTACCAGGCTGTCATCCGCAAGAAGGCGGAGCGTGAGAAACTTCAGGCAAGCTGCTTGGTGTGCAGCCGGTTTGCAGGGGAGCATGCTGTGTTGGGCTGCTGTTGCTAGGCCAGCAGCCTGTTCAAGACCTGCCTTCTGATGCATAGCGGCATGTCACATGACTTGCCACTCCCTGCTTGTACTGGCCCTGCAGGGGGTGGAGTGCCAGCAGTGCAAGGGCTTTTATGAAGCCCTGGAGAGCTGGGGCACGGCCACGGGCCAGCAGCAAGTGCGGCTGGCATGCGGCCATGTGCAGCAGCAAGGTGCGGGGCGGCTAGGGTGTGCTGAGACAGAATGCTTGCACAGGGCTGTGGTCGTGCGCATTGGCAATGCACATGGCGCTTGGATGTCACGTCACGCAGCCGGCGCCAGCCAACAAGCGTTCCTGCTCTCCTGCCCTTTTGCAGGTGTGGCACCACCCCTCGTCCGCGAGCAGTTGCGGCAGGAGGGCTCACGCCACCGCTACCAGTGGCAGCCGCCCGCCACGCAGGAAGGCTTTTGGAACATGGTGAGGCTGTTGCTGTCGACGCTCTGCTGCCTGGGCATGTTCCAGAAGCTGCCTACTGCTGTAAGTGCTCATTCTGTGTCTGCACCGCTGCTTGCATGCTGTGTCTGCACCTCTGCTTGACATAACATCGAGCCTCCGCACCTGCTTCCCCACCCCCTGCGCTGCAGGACATCACTCAAGAGCCGCCGCCCCGGGAGCAGCCGCGGCACGATGGCTCGCCGCAGCAGCAGATGCAGCAGGCACAGGAGGTGCTGGTGTGGAAGGCGCCCACGACAGCGGGCGAGGAGTATGGCGGTGAAGGCGGTCGGGAGGAGTGGCAGCAGCAGGGCGACGAGCACCAAGCCTGGTAGTAGGCACGCAGTGCTGCAATGTGTGCAGCTTGACCTCTCCGCGACAATCTTCCACTTCGTGGCATCTGACTCCTGATCCCGCTGACTCCTGATCCCGCATCATTTCATTCGTGACCTATCACATGTCAGAACTGCATTCCTTATTCTTTGTCAAGATGTCATGCCAATGTTCAGCTGGCGTTTGTGTCGCAGCAGCCCAGCTCAGCAGCCAATTGGCGCACATCCGGCAGCGGCTCAAACTGGGTGAAACCAAAGTGTGCAGCAAAGGTATCCAGGAAGCAATCAGCCACTTGCTGCAACGAGGGGGCCTGCAGCGGCAGAGCCGCCCCTGCTATTGCCGCTGTCCCTGCCAGCTGCGCTGCCGCTACATGCTGCGCCTGTTGCTGCTGCTGGGCCGCTTGGCTCGCTTGCTGCTGCTGGTCATGCGGCCACTGCTGCCCTGCCGCCAGCTGCCGGTGTATTGAGGTGACCTCCTTGTCAGGCGTGCCACAGGGGACAATGTGCTGGAAAGCCGAGAGGTCTGTGCTCACGTTCAGCGCTGCGCCATGGGATGTGACGCCCTGGGATATGCGCACGCCAATGGCTCCAATCTTGCGCTCGCCCACCCACACGCCCGTCTTGCCCGGCACCCGGCCCTGCGCAAGGCAGCGGGGTGGAATGCAGAGGGGGATGCAGTGTTGAGCTATGCAGCAATGCATCACGACCTGGCCGTATTGCACAGCCAGGCTGACAAGTGCGGCCTCCCCCTGCCCAAGCAATTCAGCTCCTCGCACCCGCTCACCGCCACCATGCGCTGAACGGAAGGCCCGCACCGATTGCTCACCCGGGCGGCAATGCCGTAGCGGCCCAGCGTGCGGACCAGCACATCCTCCAGCCCCTCCACATAGGCCCGCGCTCCTACCCCCAGGCCCCGCAGGCTGACAATGGGGTACACCACCAGCTGGCCGGGGCCGTGGTACGTCGTTTCGCCGCCGCGGGGAATGGTGACAATCTCGGCGCCACGCGCCGCCAGGGCATCGGCGGCAGTGCGGAAGTCGGCTACGCTGCCGCGCTTGCCGATGGTGTACACAGGCGAGTGCTGAAGGCGGAGGGAGGATGGGGATCTGTCGTGTCTCAGGCATCGGTAATGGCAAGAGAGGCGGCGGCGGCGGCGGCAGCGCACGGGGCGGCGCACCTCCAGCTGCAGCAGGGTGTCGGGTATTTCATCCCGCCTGCGCATTTCAAACAGCAGCTCTTGCAGGCGCAGGATGGGCGCATAAGCGGCAGGAGTGGCGTTTAGCGCCGTGACCCGCAGCAAACGAGGCGCTGAGGAGCCCATGGCTTCGGAAATAGAAGGGGGAAGACTGTTAGAGCAACACACATGTCATCAACCGAGCGTTGGGCCGCTTCCCAGCTCGCAGCAAGCCCAGCAGCGGCAAAGCGGCAGCGGCGGCAGGCTTGCAGGCTGTGCAGGCGCACGCTGCGGTCGATTACGCACTTGCATATACTTCAATGGGTATGTGCGGTTAATTTCAGCTACCCACGTCTGACAACGACGAGCGAGGGCGCAGTCGCAACTTTGTTTGCGCTCCTCTGTGCTCGACTGAGTCTGAATCTGCTTGGGCTAGCTATTTACCGATGTGAGTGAAACTTACAAGCCGCCATGCATGCCGATCTAGCTCGCCGCTGTCGCCGCCGCCGCTGCCGTCGCCTGCCACCGGACACCCCCTGCCGGCCCCGCCACATGCACAGAGCCTCGCCAAGATGGCGTCTGCCGCTTCGCAAGAGGTGTGGCTGGCCCGCCCGGGGGAGCTCATTGTGAGCCGAGTGGAGGAGCTGGCCACGCGCATCGGCGGCCGCCCGCTGTACCCGGCCGGCTGCCCTGCCGTGGCACCTGACCTAACAGCCTGCCAGGCCTGCGGTAACCAGCTGGCGCTCGTCCTGCAGGTGGGGCTTGCAGTTGGCTTTGCAGGTTGGGAGCTGCAGGTGCCCCTTGATTGCCTGTGGCAAGCAGTAGCGGCAGTAGGAGCGCCAAGGTAATGCACCGTCCGTCACCCCATCCCCCCTGCCCTTTCTTTCATCCCATCCGCCCTACAGGCCTATGCACCCCTGACGGCCGAGCAGACAGGCGATGCAGCACAGCCACGCCGACTACTGTACGTGTTTGGTTGCACAGGCGAGGGGTGCGGCAAGCAGCCCAGCTGTTGGCGAGCGCTGCGCCTGACCCTGCCCAGCACTCCAGCCAGCAGCGAGCAGCCGCCGACAGCGCAGCAGCTGCAGCAGCAGGCAGCGCCGCCGGCAGAGAAGCCGCCTGCAGCCGATGACTGGGGTATGGGCGGTGCAGATGACTGGGGTGCAGGAGGCAGCGATGACTGGGGGATGGGCGCTGATGTGACAGACAGTGCGGCAGCTCCGTTTGACTTTGGAGACCTCAACGCAGCGCTGGAAGCGGTGGGCAGTGCTGCCCCAGCTGCCAAGCCAGCCGGCAAGCAGCAGCCGCAGCAGCAGGGGGAGCTGCGCAGCAGCGAGGTGGCAGCAGCTGGGGCAGCGCCAGCGTATGACCCAACCCAGCCCAGCCTCCCTGCCTTCTACCTGTATGCCGAGCCGGAGTCGCAGTGCAGCGCCAGCAGCGGCAGGCAGCAGCGCTCCGAACAGGAGCACCTGCAGCAGCTGATGGCTCGATACGAGGCAGAGGCGGCAGCAGCTGGCGAGGCGGGCGCCGCCATGGCGACCACAGCGGGCACAGCATGTGCGCCCAGCGTGGAGGGCGGCCCTGAGTCCTGGTCAGGAGAAGGCTATGAAGAGGACGCTGTGCTGGCGCCCACCGGCGGCACGCGGGCGGGCGTGGGAGCCGCCTTCTTCAAGTTTGCAAAGCAGCTGGGCCGCTGCCCCGACCAGTGCGCGCGCTACAGGCGAGCGGGGCCGCCAAGGGGTGGTCAGTGCAAGCAAGAGGGCTGGAGGTCGGTTTTGCTGCTCGCTGGTGACTACTGAAGTGACCCAAAACCGACTTCTCTGCTGTCCTCTGGCCCCTTCACCCTGCAGCTTCGGCGGTGCACCGCTGTGGCCGACTCGCGAGCAGCCCGCTCCCGCACCCTGTGCCGCCTGCGGCCGGCCGCGCGTGTTTGAGCTGCAGCTGATGACACCCCTCATCCCCGCTTTGACCGAGGCAGCCGAATGGCTGGCAGCTGAGGAGGGCGGAGCAGCAGCGGCAGCCTCCCTGCAGCCGCCCGACAGCTGGGAGTGGCTCACCGTGGCTGTGTTCAGCTGCGGCGGCAGCTGCGGAGGGGAGGCTGCCCTGGTGCAGGAGGAGGTGGTGCTGGTGAATGAAGAGTGAACTGACCAGCCACTTCCAGCCGCCAGTGCCTTGCAGTGCTCCAGGTTCGGACACAATGCACGCAAACTGATGTACAGCTGTAATTCAACATCTCAACCAGCTGCCCATGTCTTCCCAGCCAGGCTCGCAACAATCCCCGGTGCCACGTGTTGGGTTCAGCCTTACACGGCCGGGAGAGAGGGGCGTGCAAATCTAGCGGTTTGCAACAAAAACAGCAGCAGCATTTAATGAGACAGACATAATTGCCAGGACGTATCGTACACGCTGTGGCACTAGAAACTGTGAGGGTTGGTTAGTTCTTCTCAGGGGGTGGGTGAGGGCGGCGGCGGTTGAGTGCTGGGCGGGCGCAGCACGAGGGCACGGCACTAATCTGGGAGCCGTCCCCACGCCGCCGCAGCGCCGCCCACCACCCCTTCGCCGCCGCTGCCGGCTGCGCGCCGCAGCTGCAGCTGCGGCCGGCAGGCCGCCGGCCACGCCGCACCGGCGGCCCTGGTGGCTGCAAGCTGCGCCAGCGCTCAGGACGCCATGGCCAGGCGCCCCTCAGGCCAGCGCTGCCAAGCTGCTGGGCCGAGTGGCCAGCTTAGAACTCGGCGGGGATCTGCGGCACAGCGGCAGGGAAGCGCAGCAGGATGAGCTGGCGGCAGCTGGCGGCGCGGCGACAGGCTTGCAGGCAGCCCAGGGGCACGCTGGCTGGCCGGCCAAAAGACCGAGGCCAGGCATGGACGCCGTGCACCCATTGCTGCCTGCCTGAACACACCAATAGCAAGCAATGCTCAAAGGGTATGACGAGAGTGCCGATGCGGTGCAATCAATGCGCACCTTGCCGGAGAACTTGATCTGCACGGGCTCCTTGTTCTGGCCGATGCGGCGCATGTTGGTGTTGTCGCCCGAGCGGCCGGCGTTCACCTTCTCAGGGTACACGCCGTCCTGTTAGGGGCACAATCAGGGGAGCGATAGGCAAGATGGCATGGTTGGAACAGTGCGTGCGCGGCCGGCGGCTGCGGCTTTCTGGCGGGTGTGGAGCACCAGATGTTCAGCAGCATCCCACACTGTCATCACTGTTGGCCAGGCAGCCAACAGCAGCGGCTGCACTGCACTGGCTGCCCACTGGCCTGCACAGTTGAGCATTGCCGATATTTGAAAGCAACAGATGTGATGCCTGCCAGCCAACTGCACCCAGCCCGCTTTCCCATCCTCGTCTTTCCCCTCACCTTGGGGTGCAGGTACTGCACCTCGCCGTTGGGGAACACGCGGTAGATGTAGCCGTCAATCTTGAACTTGGTGCGCAGCTGGGTCAGCAGCGCCAGGCACTGCTCCTTGCGCGCCAGCTTCAGCAGGTTGGGGCCCTGCACACGGGCCAAAGGCAGCAACATGCCAACACATTGGTCAGGTGCGGCGGTGCAAGATCCACGACCGTGCAGCTGCAGCGAGGCTGGGCATTGCCATTGCCGCCGAAACATGAGCTGGCCACCACGGCTGCGCCAGGCTGCAGCGCCACATGCTGCCGCAAAACATGGCGCCCGACGAGTGGGCTGCCTGTTGCGCCACGCTGCATGTGCTGCGCCGCAAAAGTGCAGCAGCAGCTGTGGCTGCTGCAGAGGCAATTGCGCATGATATGACATCCCGGCTGGTGCCAAGAACAGCAACAAAGTTGCCAGGCTGCATGGGTTTCACAAATGCGCACCTGGCGCATGATGGCCGCGCCGCCGGTGGGCATCTCAAAGATCTGCTCCTTCTTGCTCTCCCAGGTGATCACATGGAACTCCTCAACCTGCGCCTGGCTGAGCAGGCCGCCTGCGAGGCACGAAGCGGGGGCAGCAGCAGCGCACGTCAGCAGCGCGGCAGCGGGGTGTGGGTGAAGTGCGGCCCCGCTGGGCGTGACACCGGCAGCACCGCAGCCAGCGACCGTCGCCCATATCCATTCTGAGCTGTGGCGCGGCTGCAACCCAGCCTGGTTCCTCTGCTGGACCGCCGCAGATCGATCAAGCTGGTGAGCTGCACATTGTGCCGCTGTCTGCATCGGCTGCGGCCCAGATTTGCTGATGGTGCCGTATGGGTGCTGGCTGGCGTGTCCCCGCTCCCACACAGCGCCCTCACCGGTGCTGCCGCCGAAGATGGGGGAGGGGGTGTCAGACTGCAGCGTGGGAGGGGTGAACACCTGCAGGCAGCAACGGGGCAGGCAGCTGTGAGCAGACGGAATTGCGGGGGGGCGCTGCGGATTTGGCACCCGCGGGCGAGCGCCGCGTCCGGTGGCTGCCATTCAAGTTCAATCTGCTGTCTCGCTACTGCGGCTGCGTCGCTGCTGCCGCTCAGGCTGCTGTTGCGCCGCGATGACACCACTGGCTGTGCTGAAAGCTGAGCCGGGCTGCCCGGGCGAGCCTTGCGTGGCCGCCGCCGATCAAACACTCGCACGCCCGCCGGCCGGCAGCGGCGGCAGGGCCTGGCGGGCCTCCCGCAGCGCGCGATCCATCGCACACTGCCTCCAGGGAACGGGTTCTGCGCCGCCCGGCCCGCGAGGGGCCGCCGCCGAGCGCCAGCGGGTTGGTGGGAGCTTGCAGCAGCCTCACCTTGGGCTCGGGGGCCGCGGCCTTGGCCTCCTCGGCGCGCACGACCACCGAGGTGCGGCGGGAGGGCCGCTGGCTGCTCACACGCGCCGGGGCGACAGCGACCGCAGAGGTGAGGGCGCACTGCATGTTTGGCCTCTGTCCTGGTCGGCTGGGGCTAGATGGGGGTGGGAGCAGCGGCCGGGCGGTCGCTGGGGGGGAGCCTTTCTCGCTGACGATCCTGCTGTGACCCGGTGAAATGCTCAGCTGGGTGGCGCTGCAAAGTGCTGTGTGGGAGCCCAACCACTTTATCGGCAGTGCCTGCATTCAGAAAGCCGCCGGCAATCCGCGCCGGGCGACCTGCCGGCTGGGGTGCCGTCCCCCCGACTGCCTGGGGCAGCAGCTGCGGGCATTCACCGCGGCAGGGCATTCATTCATTGCTCTTGATGTGAACAGCAAGTCACTGCAAGGGGTGCAGGCGACCCGCTGCAGCAGGCGGCGACAGCCGGTTGGCGGCAGCCGCCGCCCGTGCGGCGCCGCTCACATGCCCTTCACAGATCCCGCGCTGGTTGGTAGATATGGACAGGCCATGGCAAATTCCAGCCGCCACGGCTGTGCTGTTGCTCTACCCGCACTTGTAGCAAGGCTGGACCAGCTGTGGCACCACGGAGCTGCTCAATGCGTGGACTTGCGTGTCATCATGGATATCGTTGCAGATCGCAGATACAAGCGACCAGGAACATGACCGTGCATGAACTAATAACCTGCTGAATCAAACTTGCTAGCATGCGATGATGGGTGGGGGTGGCCGCAATGAGGGGGCCCAGGTGGCGACGTGGGGCAGATGAAGGGACGGATCGAGTGCATGGTTGGGGCCTCAAAACGGGGCCACGACAACATGAATCAAGGCAGAAAAGGAGGAACATATCCAACACATCTTTCGTTGATCGCAAAGCTTTGGGCAGATGCAGTCACCCAGCGCAGCAAGTGGCACGCGCACGGTGGATCAGACTGCTGCCCAGCCACCCGTTAGTGCTTCTTGCCGCCCGCCGCCTTGCCACCCTTTGCCTTGGAGTCCGCCGCAGCTGTGGCCGCCGCCTTGCCGCCGGCACCGGCGGGCGCGGCGGTGGCAGCAGTCAGGTTGGGCGTGGCGGCCACTGCCTTCTCCATCTTCTTGTGCTGGTACATCTTGCCGATCGCGTTCTGCAGACCCATTTCGGCCGCCTCCTTGGCCGCCTTTGCCGCCTGCTCCGCCTGCAGCGAGGGCAGGCAAGTGCAGCGGACAGAGCTTCGTGAATCAGTGCTGCCGGCGGCGCAGGCAGCAGCAGCAAGGGCGTGCGCAGGGCTGGCGGAGCATTGTCAGGGGTTCAGCTGTGGCTTACCGCCTTGCGCTCCTCTGCCGCCTTCTTCTTCTCGTCCTTGGCGGCCTGCTCCCAGCCCCTGCAAAGCCAAATGCTTGGTCATTCAGCTGCAGGCACGACTGCCCCTAGTGACTGCAGTGGGGATGCAGCACTGCCTTGGTTTCCGACCAACCCAGTTGGCATAGGTGCAGATGCCGTTGCGCACCAGCCACCCCTGCACCCACCACGGCACAATGATCTCCTTCTTGCGCTGCGGCATCGCGCTGGCCTTGGCCAACTTGCCCTTGCCGCCAGAAGCGCCTCCCTGTGAGCAGCAGGAGGGTGGCATGGGGATCCAGCAATTGAGCACTGAGCATGGCTGCCTGCCGTATTCGGTGCGGGTCGGTGCAGGGATACCACTGAGCTTCCCCATCTTGCGTGCCTGCTTCACTTGTTTGGCGGCCGCCGCCTTCTCCTTGCCCTTGGCCGCCTTCTTCGCTGCTTGCTTGGCGTGCACCTGCCGCAAGAGAGGAGGCAGGTAGTGAACACAACGGCGATGGCACTGCACGTCTACCGCCGGCGCCCCAGCGCCGGACCGCCGCCGCTGCCCACTCCCGGGACCCCTTCCGGCAATTAAATTGCCATTCTACTGGTCGTTCAAGCCCCTTCATGCAAGTGGGCCGGCCTGCAGGCAGTCTGCTGTGCCCCCGGCCTTCGCCAGGGTTTAGTGCAGCCAGAGCACCACCCCCGAGCCGATCATCCGATGCGACACCGCGATTGACAGTGTTCATGCCCTCAGCAGGCCGCTGCACAACGTGAGGTGCGACTCCCCACCCACCATGGCTCTTGCGCTGTTCCGCTGTAGCTCTTTGCTGCTGGGCTGCCTGTGAGATGATACAAGGTGATGTCGGTGGCGTGAGTAAGCTGTCGAGGGCTCCGCAGGCTGGACAGCACGCCGCAGCCAGGCGAGCGCATCACAGATCTGCTGCCGCTGCGTTTTCTTGTGCTCACATGCTATGCAGCCTCCAAAGCCACATCCTTGACGGTGTCACCAGTCGGTGTACACTGGAAAGCATGTTGAAGCACATGGCAAGCTTCAGGGCCTGTTGGAGCCTCTGCACTGCGGCCACAAATGTTGACCCAGGCGCTGGGCCCCAGGCCAAACCGTTCACCCCCTGTTGACGCACGGGCTCTCCTGATGCCAACCAGCAAGCACTGGCAGAACCAAACATTGAGGTCAATGTTACAGAACTGCTGCAGTGTGCTTAGCGGTCAATGCTGCGTGTGGGCGCTCCGTGTTCGCCGCCGCGGCGTGCAGCTGCAGCAGGCAGCGCTGCTACCGCTGGCGCACTCTGCTGCTTCGGCGAGCGGGAGCCTGTGCGCCAGGCTGTCAGCCCTCCTCTCCAAACTCTGCGGTGAACTTTTCGTAGCTCTTCATCTCGTCTGGGCTGACGGTGGGCCGCGCGCGCAGCAGCGACTGCAGGCATGGGGTGGAGGATGGGCAGTGATGATGCAGTGAGCACAGGCTGGAACACAAGCAGACGCCTCGACTGCTCATGGGCAAGGACAAGTGCTCACTCCCGAAGCGATTGCATGCAAATAAGGGCACGAACCAGCAATACTTGCCAGCCAGCAGGGCAGCCAGGCAAGCCAGGCAGCCTGCCTGCCGCACCTTTTCAAAGTCGCGGAACGTGATCTTGGGCGGGTGCACCATCCCCGCCAGCCCCTTGTCCGCAAGCGTCTGCGGTTTGGGAGCACGGGGCAGGCAGCACAGCAGTGTGGATGGGAGACGCCACGCCCATGGCTGGTTACACAACGCTCAAGAATAACCATCAACGTGCTCCGCCTGCTAGGCAGATACGCCGGTTGCATCCAGCCTCACAACACAGCCGCACGTGCGCACCTGCAGCGTGGCCGCGAACGCGCCCTGCTCTCCTGGCGAGCACGGCTCCAGCACCTCCTTGTCCGTCTGGGGGTCCTTGGTTCTCCGGAAGTGCGTCGCGTCCTGCAGGGCAGGGGCGAGAACAAGGAATCATTCAGCCGGATGTGCACTTCGTTTGTGTCTTGCACGCCAACAGCAGCACACCTGTTGTGTTTGCAAGAAATGGCAGCAAGTCCAGCACACACCTTGCTGCCCAACCGCCTCAGCAGCATTTCAGGTGAGCAGCACAGTATGGGCAAGAGAGAGGGAGGAGCCAGCAGCCCCGCCGCGCACCTGCGTCTTGCGCACGGGCTGCATGAGCACGTCCTTGACCACCACCGCAATGTCCGAGCCGGAGAAGCCATCGGTGCGCTGGCCCAGCTCGTCAAACTCCGCCTGGCAGGGGAGGGCAGGTGGCGTGGAGGTGGGGTGGGCCGTGAACGAGGGGGTGGGTCAGTGGGTGGGTGGGCGGGTTTTGTGGGTGAGCAGCAAGATGTTGCTTGCAAGCCATGACGCATAACTGCGCTTCCACGCCTCTTGCACCCCTTGCACGCCACCCCTAGCCCCGCAAGCGCCACACCTGCGTGAGCGTGTGCGGCGTGTCGCCCAGGTGGATCTTGAACATGCTGCCGCGCGCCGGCGCCTCGGGCAGTGGGATGTAGATGCGCTTGTTGAAGCGGCGGCGCACCGCGGGGTCCAGCGCGTATGGCAGGTTGGTGGCCCCCAGCATCAGCACCTGGAGAGAGGTGGGAATGGGTGGCAACATGCAGGCAGCTCGGCCAACGAGAGAGAGTGGATAGCCAGCATCGCAAAGGGGTGGAAGGTGGTCGCAGATGCAAACAAACAAGAGTTTAGCCTGCCAAGATGGTCCAGTCCAGCCCAACCACACGCCACCCTGAACCTCAGCGCACCCGCTTGTCGTCGCTGCCGTGCCCCACGCCGTCCATCTGCACCAAGAACTCGGTTTTGATGCGGCGCGCAGCCTCGCTCTCGCCCTCGCCGCGTGCGCTGCACAGCGCGTCAATCTGCAGGCAGCCAAGGGGGTGATGGGGGGGCTTTGTGCCATGCTTGAGTAGCACAGCTCGCAGGGATCCGCTGCGCCTCAAACCAGTTGCACTGGGCCATGGCGAGCGCGGCGCACGCGCTCCAGCAATAGCAATGCAACACAAGCACATTTCACAACTGGGCACAAAAAAGGCCGTCTCGCATCATGACAGCACTGCCGCACCTCATCAATGAAGACGATGGAGGGCGCCTTTTCTCGCGCCAGCGCAAACAGGCTGCTCACCAGCTTCTCAGACTCACCCAGCCACCTGCGGGCAGGGATGTGCGCGCAGAATCAGAGCACTTTGAGAGATGCAGTGAAGGCACAATAACAGCTGCATGGGCAACTCAGCACGGTGTGTCATTGCGCTGTGCTGGAAGGAAACCTGCCTGGCAGCGGACCCACCCCCGCAGGGCTTGGAACAGCATAGAGGAGCAGCATTGTTGCAACAACCAGCTAAGCGGGCGGTGAGCTCACTTGGACACCAGGTCTGAGGAGGAAACTGAAAAGAAGGTCGAGTCTGCCTCGGTGGCCACCGCCTGCAGCCGGGGACAGGAAAGGCAGCAGGAAGAAGCGATCAGGACAGCAGACTTGGGTTCACAGAATTTGCCACAGAGCAGCAATGCAAACATGCTCTGCAAGTTGCCAATGTATCAGCTTGGTCCCTCCAGCACAGCTCCCTCCAAGGTGCAAGTGCCTGCGCCCACCCCTGCGCACCTTGGCCAGGTACGACTTGCCGGTACCGGGCGGCCCGTACAGCAGGATGCCCGTCCACGGCTTGCGCTTGCCCGTGAAGAACTGCATGGTGAGCACAGAGGGCGGTTGCTCGACAACGCCACAGCATCGCCCTCACGCATGAACTTGCAACAACCTGCGGCCCACTGAGAAGCTGGTGCCAAGCAGCTGCATCATCTCAAGCATAGCTGGCGGGGGCCTGTGCGGTCTGTACCTGCGGGAACTTGACGGGCAGGATGACCGCCTCCTTGAGCGCGTCCTTGGCGCCCTCCAGCCCAGCCACATCATCCCACCTGCGCAGCGGCAGGGAAGGGCATGTTATTGATCGAGTGCTGTGCAGTCTTATGAGCAGGAACAACAACGCATCTACTGTGCGTCAACTGCACCACTTCAAGAAGCATGCACCGACATCACCCCGGCTTCACATGTCAGCAGCTCACTTGACGTTTGGCTTCTCTTCCAGGATAGCATTGCCTAGGCTGCTCTTCATCTTGTCCAGCTCCTCCTGAAATGGTGGATGCAAAAGGGCAAGCGTCAGCAGCAGCCATGCCGCATATAGCAGGCTTGGATCTGCTGGGTCCGTTGGCACCCTCTGTGCAATGTATCGAGGCAGCGGCTGCCTTCATGCCCTGCACCCAGCAGCATCCCCACCCCGCACCTGCTTGCTATCGCCGCCGCCGCTGCCCTTGGGTTTCGCCGCTGCTGCACCGTTGGCCGCGCTGCTGGGTGTCTCCTCTGCTGGCTGCTCTCCATTCAGGATGCCCTTGATGTACTCCGCACGGCTCAGGTACTCCTTGAACTGCGGCAGAACACAATGCATCACACAGCAGTCACACGCATGCTGGTATCAATGGCAGCGCCCAGCACGCCAACCAGCAAGGTTGCCGCAGCGGCGCGGCAGGCAGTCGAGGAGGCGCAGGCAACTGACGACGCCAAGCAGGTACAAGCCAAGCCAGATGCGCACCTTGCTATTGATCATCTCCCGTGACTTGGGGTTCTTGTCGTACTTTAAGGCAAAACATGAAGTAGACAGCAGGAGCGA
>VFQQ010001320.1_pt1 | contig 35831 bp, 30 predicted proteins | sample 3512341 | NCBI WGS metagenome assembly VFQQ01 (sample SAMN10412373, study PRJNA504923) | tailings metagenome | isolation source: Relicate 2 Philex TSF1 revegetated site | place: Philippines: Tuba, Benguet | collected 2017-08-29 | reverse complement strand
GAAAGAAAATCTTTAAATGGTATTGCTGTGACGGTTCTCTTATAAGAGGAGGCAACGCTGTTTTGATCTGCTGTTAGATCGTCCCTGGTGACAAACCATCCTTTTACTGATTTGTCCGGATTTTCTTTTCGCAGCCGACTAACTAATTTTGCCGTCTTTTCGATATCTTCTTGGGCTTTCGCTTTGGTGCGAAGGATGGTGGCTTCAATGACATGGATTGCATCATCAGTAATAATGATCGCATCTCGTTCTCGACCATCGACTATTTCGGCTCCACCAGTTCGCGGATTGGGCCACAAAAGATTTGCAATCCTACGGACTTCTTCTTCGAAGCCTCTTCCTGTTGCCTGTTGTTGCTGCACCTGCGCCTCTCCGTGCAATCTATAGGCGCAGGCTATACGAGCCGTCTGCTCGCAGGCAACAGGATTTGGCGATGATGCCATCCCCTAAGGCCCCCCGTCCGCCGTCAGCATGTCGTTGGTGAACTTCAGGTTGCCAACAGCCTCGCGCATAAGGGTCTCCAGGTCACGCAGCGCGGTCCGGAAGGTGTGCTTCTGCAGTTGACATGTGTAAGAACAAAATAGGAACAATATGCCCTTCTAACTATCGAGGTCGTGCTCCGAATTGAGCGGCTGCCTCGCGGATGCGGGGGTGCAATGGCGATCTCAGAAGCAGGCTTGGCTGCGGCGGCGGACCTTGCGGGTTTCGCCCGAGGGCGCAAGTTCGCGGCGATCCTCGCCGATCCGCCGTGGCGGTTTAAGAACCGCACGGGCAAGGTCGCGCCCGAGCACCGGCGGCTGAACCGCTACCCGACGATGACGTTGGAAGACATCTGCGCGCTGCCGGTGGCGGGCGTCGCCGCCGACACGGCGCACCTTTACATGTGGGTTCCGAACGCCCTGCTTCCCGAAGGGCTGGCGGTCATGAAAGCCTGGGGATTTCGGTACAAATCGAACCTCATCTGGCACAAGGTGCGCAAGGATGGCGGTTCTGATGGGCGAGGCGTCGGCTTCTACTTTCGGAACGTGACCGAGATCATCCTGTTCGGCGCGCGCGGCGAGAAGGCTCGCACCCTGCCTCCCGGCCGGAGCCAGGTGAATATGATCTCAACGCGCAAGCGGGAGCACAGCCGCAAGCCGGATGAGCAATACGCGTTGATCGAGGCCTGTTCGCCGGGGCCGTACCTGGAGATGTTCGCCCGTGGCGAGCGGCAAGGGTGGGTGGCGTGGGGAGACCAGGCCAACGCGGACTACGCGCCGGACCGGAGAAGCTACCGCACAGTTCCGCCGCTGGCGCGGCAGGGTATTCCTACCGCTTCCCCTTCCTGAACCGCTCCTGAGCTTCCGCCCGGGCCGCCGCCCGTTCCCGCTTCGGCGCGGCTCGATCCGCCGTCTCCCCCTCCGCCGTCAGCATGTCGTTGGCGAACTCCAAGTCCATCATCTTCAGGCGCTTGACCTCGTCGCGCAGGCGGGCGGCTTCCTCGAACTCCAGGTTGCCGGCGGCCTCGCGCATGCGGGTCTCCAGGTCCCTGAGCGTGGCCTGGAAGTTGGAGCCCAGGAACGGCTTGGCCGCCTCGGCGACGCCGGCGTCGATGGTGACCCGGTCCTTCTCGTAGGGGCTGGCCAGGATGTCCTTGATGCGGCTCTTCACGCTCTCCGGCGTGATGCCGTTTTGGAGGTTCCAGGCCTGCTGCTTCTCGCGGCGGCGCAGGGTCTCGGCCATGGAGCGCTCCATGCTGCCGGTGATCGTGTCCGCGTAGAGGATGACCTTGCCGTCCACGTTCCGGGCGGCGCGGCCGATGGTCTGGATCAGGCTGCGCTCGCTGCGCAGGAAGCCCTCCTTGTCCGCGTCCAGGATGGCGACCAGGCCGCACTCGGGAATGTCCAGGCCCTCGCGGAGGAGGTTGATCCCGACCAGGATGTCGAAGGCGCCCAGGCGCAGGTCGCGGATGATCTCGATCCGCTCCAGGGTGTCGACGTCGCTGTGCATGTAGCGCACGCGCAGGCCCTGCTCGTGCATGAACTCGGTCAGGTCCTCGGCCATCTTCTTCGTGAGGACGGTGACCAGGGTGCGGTAGCCGCGGGCGGCCGCGGCGCGGGCCTCGGCGATGACGTCGTCGACCTGGCTGGCGCCGCCCTTGGCGACCGGGCGGACCTCGACCGGCGGGTCGATGAGGCCGGTGGGGCGGATGACCTGCTCGGCGAAGACGCCGCCGGCCTTGTCCATCTCCCAGGGGCCGGGGGTGGCGCTGACGTGCACCGTCTGCGGGCGCATGGCCTCCCACTCCTCGAACTTGAGCGGGCGGTTGTCCATGGCGCTGGGCAGGCGGAAGCCGTACTCGGCCAGGGTGAACTTGCGGCGGTAGTCGCCGCGGTACATGGCGCCGATCTGCGGGACGGTCTGGTGGCTCTCGTCCGCGAACAGCAGGGCGTTGTCGGGGATGTATTCGAAGAAGGTCGGCGGCGGCTCGCCCGGCCGGCGGCCGGTGAGGTAGCGGCTGTAGTTCTCGATGCCGGCGCAGCTGCCGGTGGTCTCCATCATCTCGATGTCGAAGCGGGTGCGCTGCTCCAGGCGCTGGGCCTCCAGCAGCTTGCCGTTGGCGACCAGCCAGTCGAGGCGCTCCTTGAGCTCCGCCTTGATGTGGGTGATGGCCTGGTTCAGCGTCGGGCGCGGCGTGACGTAGTGGCTGTTGGCGTAGATCTTCACCTCGGCCAGGTCCTGGGTCTTCTTCCCGGTGAGCGGGTCGAACTCCTGGATGCTCTCGATCTCGTCGCCGAACAGGCCGATGCGCCAGGCGCGGTCCTCGTAGTGGGCGGGGAAGATCTCGATGGTGTCGCCGCGCTTGCGGAAGGTGCCGCGCTCGAAGGCGGCGTCGTTGCGCTTGTACTGCTGGGCGACCAGGTCGGCGACCAGCTGGCGGTCGTCGACGCGCTGGCCGACCTCCAGGCCGAAGGTCATGGCCGTGTAGGTCTCGACCGAGCCGATGCCGTAGATGCAGCTGACCGAGGCGACGACGATGACGTCGTCCCGCTCCAGGATCGCCCGGGTGGCGCTGTGGCGCATGCGGTCGATCTGCTCGTTGCGGCTGGAGTCCTTCTCGATGAAGGTGTCCGTGCGCGGGACGTAGGCCTCCGGCTGGTAGTAGTCGTAGTAGCTGACGAAGTACTCGACCGCGTTGTCCGGGAAGAAGCTCTTGAACTCGCTGTAGAGCTGGGCGGCCAGGGTCTTGTTCGGGGCCAGGATCAGGGCCGGACGCTGGGTCTCGGCGATGATGCTGGCCATGGTGAAGGTCTTGCCCGAGCCGGTGACGCCCAGCAGCACCTGGTCGTGCTCGCGGGCGTTGATCCCCTCGACCAGGTCGGCGATCGCCGTCGGCTGGTCGCCGGCGGGGGCGAACTCGCTGACCAGGTTGAAGCGCCGGCCACCCTCGGACTTGGCCGGCCGCGCGGGGCGGTGCGGGGTCCAGAGCATGGGGGCGTGGGCGTCGGCCAGGTCGTGGACGAACGTCGCGGCTGCGTCTTCTACACCGGGGGAACGGGACATGAACGCGAACGTAGGCGCGAGGACGGCCGAAGGCTAGGGGGCAGGGGCGCCGGTTGCTGACAGACGGTGTCAGCAGGGTGGCGGCAGACTGCCGGTCATGGATCACCAAGGCCGCGGGAGGCTCCCATGCGCATCATCGACCTGATACCGACCCTGGCCGCGGCCTGCGCGATGGGGCTGCTGCTGACCGGCGGCGGTCCCGCCCGGGCCATGGACAAGAAGGAGACCCCGCCGATGCGCGTCGCCGACGCCTACCCTCTGATAAACAACGCGGCCCTGGCCGCGACCCGGGACTTCCACGTCCGCCACCTGGGCGCGACGGTGGTGTTCGAGGCCGGCTGGTTCGTGATGCTGCAGCTGCCGGCGGAGGACGGCGGCCGGCCGTTCACGGTGGCCTACATGACGCCGGACCATCCCTCGACCCCGCCGGGGCCGGAGGCCTTCGACGGCAAGGGCATGATCCTGACGCTGCAGGTGGCCAGCGCCGACAAGGCCCATGCGGCTCTGAAGGCGAGCGGGGCGCCGATTCTCTACGGCCCGGCCGACGAGCCCTGGGGCCAGCGCCGCTTCATGACCCGCGATCCGGCGGGCGTGCTGATCGACGTGGTCGAACAGACGGAGCCCCAGGCGGGGTTCTGGGAACGGTACGGGGTGAAGGCGGACTGAGCGCGCGCCGCTACCGCCCCTCTTCCCAGACGTTCAGCGGCTGGTGCTCTTCCTTGCGGATCACGAACCAGTAGCCGAGGGCGAACAGCACGATCCCGGTGAACAGCCCGCCGAAGAAGCCGCCGGGAGTCGCGAACCAGACGGTGAGCGCGGTGATGCTCGCGCCGAGCAGGACCATGCACCATCGCAGCAGCACGTTGAACGCGTGGTAGGTGCGCTCGTGCGCCTGCAGTTCCGGGTTGTGGGTGTCGTCGAAGTCGGCGTCCATGGCGTTCCTCCGCGAGGGACGGTCCCGGGACGCGCGCTCGGCCCCGAGGCCTCACTGACGGAACGATGCTACGCCGTTTCCGGTTGCGCGGCGAGAGGCCGCTGGCGGCTACAGCCAGCGGGCCTTGCGGAAGCGCTGGTAGAGCAGACCGCAGGCCAGGCCGATGGCCAGCAGGACCGCCGGATAGCCCAACGGCTGGCGCAGCTCGGGCATCACGTCGAAGTTCATGCCGTAGATGCCGGCCACGGCCGTCGGCACGGCCAGGATGGCGGCCCAGGCGGCCAGCTTCTTGGTGGTGTCGGTCATCTCCACGGAGGCCAGCAGCATGTTCGACTCCAGGGCCGCCGACAGCAGCTCGCGCAGGTCGTCGATGTCGTGGACCAGCTGGATCACATGGTCCTGCACGTCGCGCAGGTAGGGCCGCAGCTCCTCGCTGAACAGCGGCGTGTCGAACCGCATCAGCCGGCCGCACATCTCCTGCAGCGGGGCGATGGTCCGGCGCAGCTGCATCAGCTCGTAGCGCAGGTCGTAGGCGCGCTGGACGTCGGCGGTCTCGCCGCGGTGGGCGAAGACGGCCCGCTCGACCGCGTCGACCTCGGCCTCCAGCGCCTGCACCACCGGGGCGTAGCAGTCGACCACGAAGTCGAGCAGCGCGTAGACCACGAAGCCCTCGCCGTGGACCAGGCCGGCCTCGGCGCGTTCGGCCCGCTCGCGGACCTGGACATAGGGCGGCGACATGCCGTGGCGGACGGTCACCACATGGCCGCGGCCGGCGAAGACGTGGGTCTCGCCGAAGTCGACGCAGGTTCCGTTCCAGGCGGCGTTGCGCAGCACCAGGAACAGGCTGTCGCCGTAGATCTCGACCTTGGGCCTCTGGTGCGCCTGGTGGGCGTCCTCGACGGCCAGGTCGTGCAGGGCGAAGCGCGACTGCGCCCGGCGCAGCAGCGTCTCGTCCGGTTCCTGCAGTCCGATCCAGACAAAGCCCTGGCGGTCGCCGTCGAAGGCCGCGTCGTCGTGGAGGTCGACCTCCTCCTGCCGCCGGCCGGAGCAGTAGCGCGCGCAGTTGATGATCATCGCCGGGCCTCCCGGTCCGGCCCGCGCCGGACGATGGGGCTCGACTCTAGCCGCCGATGCGACAGCCCGATGACGGCGGGCGGCCTTGACGGCCTGCGCCATGCTGCCACCAGATGGCGGCAGGGCTGGCATAGCTTCCGCGCATCAACAGGGAGACAGTGTCATGAGCATCAAGGACATCGCCGACGATTTCGCCGCCCTCTGCAAGGCGGGCGAGTTCGACGCGGCGGGCGCCAAATACTGGTCGGCCGACGTCGTCAGCATCGAAGCCCAGGAAGGCGACATGCAACGCGCGGCCGGCATCGACGCGGTCCGCGGCAAGGGCGAGTGGTGGGCCGCCAATCACGAGATCCACGGCTTCCAGACCGAAGGCCCGTTCGTGAACGGCGACCAGTTCGCGATGATCTTCCGCATGGACGTGACCCAGAAGGCGTCCGGCCAGCGGATCCAGATGGACGAAGTCGCGACCTACACCGTCAAGGGCGGCAAGATCGTCGAAGAGCGCTTCTACTACTGAAACGGAGGGCGCGCGCACGTCGGGCGCGCCCCCGCCTTTCCATTCGTCGTGAGGATGTCGGGGTCCTTACGGCCGAGACGCCGCCGGAGATTATCCAGGCTGTCCGGGCAATGCGCGGAGCGGGTCTCTCCGTTCGGAGGGCGCCTCCATCTGCCTTGGCGGCCAGACAGCCTCGCGCTTCGTGACTCGGAAGGCCGAGAGGCCTGCTAGGCGCCGCGTCCACCTGCGACGGTAGCGGGGTCGACGCGCTCAGCTTCGAAAAGCTGACCGTTCTTCAGAACCACCACTCGATCCGCAGCGGCGATGGTCTCCGGTCGATGAGCAACGATGATCCGGGTCACGGGCTGGCCTTTGATCGCCTCGTTGATCGAACGCTCGCGCGCCAGATCCAGGTGCGACGTCGCTTCGTCGAGCAGAAGAATCTTCGGACGCCGGTAGAAGGCCCGGGCAAGCAAGACGCGCTGCTTCTGCCCGCCGGAAAGGGACGAGCCCATATCGCCGACCAGACTTTCCGCGCGCATCGGCATGGCGCGGACCTCTTCATCGATGGACGCCATCTTAAGGCAGGTCCAGACTCGGTCGATGTCGATATCCTCGGCGAAGAAGGCGACATTTTCCGCGATCGAGCCTGCGATGAGCTCATCATCCTGCATGACGACTCCGAGGTTGCGACGGACGGTCCGCGGCCCCCAGGCCGAGAGGGGCAATCCGTCGATCCGGACGTCGCCGTACGTTCCCGGGTAGAGTCCGCACAGGACTTTGAGCAGGGTGGATTTGCCCGCGCCCGACGGCCCTACGATCGCGACGAACTCGCCTGCGGCGATCCGCAGATTGACGTCCCTGAACACAAGGGGCTCCTGAGGCGCGTACTGGAACGCCAGGTTCCGCACCTCGATGTCCCCGCGCATTTCAAGCGCCCCCGTACCGCTTTCATCGATGCCGCTCTCGACGGGCGTCATTGCGATGTCCGCGATGCGGTCCGAATGCAGATCGAGCATGCGCCAGCTCACGAAGGTCTCGAACAGGCCCTGAGCGCGACCGGCGAATTGGCCTTTGTAGGCCATGAAGGCGTACAGAACCCCGATCGTCATCTGGTTCTCTATGATGGCCATGACGCCGAGATAGATGACGAGGACGTTCGTAATCGTGTCGGCGGTGCTCTGCAGCGCCGAGAAGCCGATGCCGACGAAGGCGTTCTTCTGTCCAGTCCTGATGGTCTCGGCGAAGCGGTTCGACCAGTCTCCTTCCCGCTGGATCTCCGCGCCCATGACCTTGATGGTCTGGATCGCGCGCAGGGTCTCGATACGTTTGCCCTGTTCGGCGATCGTCGCCACCAGCGCATCCCCCGCGATCTGAATGGTGAGCGGAATGGAGACGAGACGGATCAGCACATAGACGGCCACGCCAGCCAGGACGACGATCGCGAGCTTCCAGGCGAACACGGTCATCATGATCAGCGTCACGACCGCGAGAAGTCCGTCGATGACCGAGCTGACTAGGCCATTGGCGAAAAGGTTGCGAACAGGACCGATGCTGTCGAAACGCGACAGAGCATCCGCGAGCCGCCGCCGCTGAAACCATGGCAGGGGCAACCGCACCAGATGGTGGAACAGCCGCCCGGTCATGTCCCAGCCGAGAAGAGCGGACATCTTTTGCAACGCGACGCCCCTCAGGGCGGTCGCCCCGACGTTGAACAGGCCGAACAGGCCGAAGCCGACGGCGAGAGCGGTGAGCAGTCCCTTGTCCCCTTTCAGGGCGGCTTCATCGATCGCGAGCTGCATGTAGAACGGGCTGACCACGACGTAGGCCTGAAGCAGCAGGCTGAGGATCAGGACATGGGCTAGGCCGGCGGCGATGGCCGGGGTCATCCTGAACAGGCTGGTGAGCTTGAGCGGCGACCTCTCTTTACGCCGCTGGAAGGCGGGCGCCCGGGTGAGCTCCAGCGCGACCCCGGTGAATCGCTTGTCGACCTCCTTCATCGGCAACCGAAGGACGCCGCGCGCAGGGTCCTGGATTGTGATGTGGGTTCCTGTCGCCTTGAGCAGGACTACGAAGTGATTCATCCCCCAATGGAGGATCGAAGGAATTTGCAGCTCGCGGAGCTCGTCGATCTCGCACTTCAACGGCCGGGAACTCAGATGCAGAGCGCCCGCGATGACCATGATCTCTTCCAGGCGCAGCCCTCGGTTCGAGACGGGGTGTCTGCGCCGTAGCTCAGATAGCTCGATCCGGGCGCCGAGCAGGCCCGAGGCGATGGCCAGGCACGCGAGGCCGCATTCCGAAGTCTCGGTCTGCCGTATTGATCTGGGGTGCATGGAATCAGGCGTCCGACCGGCGTCTCGCGGCGATGATCGGGTCGAACAGCCACTCCCAGAGCGATCGATCGTCCAGGACCAGGTCCGCCGAAAGGCGCATGCCGGGGGTGAGCCGCCACTGTCGACCATAGCCCGCTACGGTTTCGGTCTCGAGGCTGACCACCACGCGATACAAGGCCTCTTTCGTCTCGATCGGGAATGTCAGGTCGACCGGATCGGTCGGCGCCCCCGCCACCGACACCACCGCGCCTCTTCCAACTCCGAACTTCTGATAGGGATAGGCGTCGTACATAAGCCGCACCTGGTCACGGCTCCGGATGAATCCCGCGGCCCTCGACGGCACCCATAGCTCCGCCTGCAGCCGCGTCCCCGTGGGCAGGACGATCGCCAGCGTCCGGCCCGCCTGCACCGGCGAACCAGATCGAGCCGACAGGGCGACGACCCGCCCCGCCACGGGCGCGGTCAGAACGACGGCGCGGTCCGAAAGGCGCTGCGCCCGGCGTTGATCAAACTGCGCTTGGGCCAACTCGACACTCGCCGCCATCTCCGCCGCTTCCGCCTCGAGACGTCCCTTCTCGGCAGAGAGCTGCGCCAGGGCGGCGCGGTTGCGGCGCTGCTCCCGCTCGATGGAGCCGACGCCTTGACGGGCGGCGAGCAGCGCTTCCTCCCGTTGACGCAGCTGCAGGGTGGAAAAGAGTTGTCTCTCATGCAGCGAACGCCCCGCCGCCAACGTCTCCTGCGCCAGACGGACGCGATCTCTTTGCAGCGCGACGCTCTCGGTCAGCTGCATTTGGTCGGCTTCGAGGCCTTCCCTTCGGGCGCGCAGGTCGTCGGCTTCGCGGGCCTTGCCTCGCAGTCTCGCCCGCGCCTGGTCGACCATGGCTGCAGCTTCCCGGTCGGACCCCATGCCGATCAGGTCCGACAGTGAGGTCGGGGCGCCGGCGTCGGCGACGGATCGATCCGTCGAAACGACCAGCAGCGGGTCCCCGGCCCTCACCATCTGGCCATCGGTCACCCGAACGTCCGTGACGACCCCGGTCGCTAGCGCCGTCACCCGAGCCGCGCCGGCGGTGGGCTGCAGCACCCCGAACACGGTCTCCTTGCGCGTGTAGCGACCGATCACGAGAAAAACGGCAATCGCCAAAAACAGGCACACCATGAAGGCCGTCAGCGACCAACCCGCGATCCCCATCGGCCGGACCGGGGCGCCAAACCGCTCGCCGGCCGCCTCCACGGCCTCAGCACGATAGAGGTCCGGGGCGACGTTGCCGTCCCGATCGCTCGCCTCGCCATTGCCTTGCGTCACAGCCGTCGTCGCCCCCCGGATCAGCCGAATCCCGACCGTGTTTCAGCCCAACCGGAAACACCTTAAGCGGCAATCGCCCCCATAGCACAACCGTTGCTTTATACCCTTCGCCGTGCATAGCTCGGCCAGGGCGTTCCGCCCCTGCTAGGAGGAATAATGCGTGCACTGACTATTTCAGAGCTGCGGTTCGTGGCTGGGGGCACCGACACTCTTGACGACGTCGTGGTGGTCGCCCCGAGAAAGCCAACGATGACCCAAGAAGAAATCGAGGAGATCAAGGATTCGATCGACAACGGCGGCATCGGCGTTGGCGGCGGCAGCGGTGGTGGCGGCGGCGGCGGAGATCCGATCAGCAACTTCATCGCTTGGCTTCTCGGCGACGCCGGCAACGCGTTGAAGAGCCTGCTCCAGAGGCACGGGGATTCGGCGACCGATCTGGCTCGGCGCGACGAAGCGAGCACCTTCGATCGCAGTCAGGTTCAGCCCTGGTCGCACTCGAACGGCATGCAGGGGTACATCGCCCAGGACGGATCTATCTGGCTGGACCGCAACAACAACGGCCAACCTGAGACCCATCTGCGGTGGATCGGCAATGAACTCTGGCAGGACACGAACTTCGACGGCACCTGGGATCGTCACGTAAACTAGGCGGTCGGCGCCTGTAGATGGCGGCGGTTTCCGCCGCCATCGCCTTCCGCGCGTGAAAGTCCCGCATGATCGGCCCGCCTGACCTGCCTCCCGTCAGAGTCGTTGAGCATTTGGACGCCTCGGCGCTGTGCAACGCGTCCAAGATCACGCTCTCTCCGTCCGGAGCGTACGTGGTGGCGTGGACTCCGGCCGCCGAGAGTCAGCTGAGCGCGACCATGACGTACGGCGGGCCCCCGTATGCGACAGTCGCTGCACTTCCCTGTCTGCTGCGCGCCGAACGGATGTGTCCGGTGACGCAGTTGATCCTTCCACTGACTTTCCGGTCTGTGTCCTGGACTCTCGACGACGAGTTGCTCTTGATGCCCGGGGAGGGCTCAATCAAGCGCTGGCGGCCGGGCGCAAGACAGGTCGAGGATGCGGCGCCGGCCATTCCGGTCAGCGACAGATCGCGGATCACCCTGTCAGGCTTGGCGCCGGCTGAGGCGCTCAAGGAACTGAGAGGGCTTGCAGAATTCAGCGAGGGCTTCCGCGTCGGTCCGATCTCCTATTGGCGGGGCCGATGGTTCGGCGCCTTCCTGAACCGCAGTGATCACCGACTGGATCTCGTTGATGAGCTTTCCGCTCCTCGTCGGCGCTTGCGCATGAAACTGAGCGCCCGCTTCGTCGGCGAGCGGGCTGTCTGGGCCCACGACAAGACCGGCCAAAGCTATCTTGCAGGCGGCGGCGCCTTCCACAAAATCCACGGAGAAACGGTCTCGGCGGTGTTTCCGGCGCTCGTCAATCCAGAGCCGATCTACAACGCCGGCACTGGCGACCTGATCGGCGCCCATGACGACAGGGAGATTCGCTTCCTCGATGCTTCTGACGACCCGGGGTTGCCGCCCTTGGGGCCTCGCCATGCCTACTATGCGAGCATCACGGTGAACCCTTCCGCCGCAGCCTACGCCTATGTTCTCAAGCAGTCGGACGGCGGGCATCAAATCGGGATCGGCCGGGCGGGCCAGGCGGCTCTCATCCAATGCGACTCGACGCCGTACAAGTCGGTCCCGGGCCATCAGGTCGGGATGGAGGAATGGGGGACATCCGAATGGAGGCTGTCGGCAAGGACCGCGACACTCGATGGCGACGCCAGGGGCACGGCGGTGATCTGGATCGGCGGGCCCGGCGGAACCGTCGCGCGCGGCGGGGCGGAGTTCTTCGAAGAGGCCTGGCTGCGGCGAGGGTTCAACGCAGTAACGATTGAAGGAAGCGGCGCTCTGGGCCCCGAGCTCGGGCAGCGGCTGCTCGAGCAGGGGATCGACGCCCTCGTGCTGGACGGCCGGACAGCCGCCGCGCATGTCGCGACACATTTGCCGCCGGGCGCGCGTGTCGTCGTCGAAGGCTCCAGTCTGGGCGCGATCGCCGCCTCCACGATGGCCCAAGAACTTGATCGCTTGCGCGGAGCCGAGGCTCCCGCCGCCTTGCTCCTTGTCGCTCCCTGGTTGGTCTACAGGGCCCCCGCGACCATCGACCGACGCCATGATTTCAGACGCACAAACGCGGACTTTGCACGGATTTCGGAACGGGCGAGCTTCGGCCCCATGCGGTCGACGACCGGCGACGGCTTCGCCGATCGCATGGCCCGCTGGCGTGAGTCGTTCACTTGGAACGGGCCAATTCTCGCGCAGTTCGGCAATCTGGACGCCCTTTCAAGACCGACTGATCTGTGGACCGCTGCGCTCCGCTCACCCCGGACCACGGTGGTCGTCTCGGAAGGCGGCCACCAGGTCGCGGGCTCTGGACCGAAGGCGAATGAGCAGGTCGAGGCATGGCTGCGCGCGTCCGGCCCTCGCTGAGGGCGCAGCCTCCAAGCGATTGATCTTCGACGCTTCGAGCCCGAACGCTCTCGACTTCTAGTCGACCGCTCGAGCGGCCGGGCATCGCGTTCACCTTCGCCTGGGACCATCCGGCCTGTCTCGAGCTTTGTGAAACGGCGCATGCCCAGGCATGGCTGTTCGGCTGCGCGCGCGACGGATTCCGTCCCCTCTTCACCTCGCTCAATCAGACGGCGCGATCGTCTGGGGCGGTCGGGATCCTCATGTCCTGCGGCGTCTGCCTTGGTCGGAAGCCGTGATCCGTCCGCCCCTGAGCGAGGGTTCGGTCATCGGCCTCAGATGAATGTCCGCCGTGGACGCGCGTCAGAAACCTGTTGGCCTCAAAGGTTAACGCGCTATAAACACAACCATTCGTTGATCAATCAGGGAGAGGTCCGATGACCCAGTCCGTGAGTCGGCGTTTGGTGGTCGGGGGCGGCGCAGTGACGGCCCTCGGCGTGGCGGGCCTCGTGTCCGGCTGTGACAAGCTCGAAGACCTTTTCACCCAGATCCAGAACCGGCCCGTCCGTAAGAACGTGGCCACGCTGGATCCCAACGGGCCGGAGTTGACGGCCTACAAGGCGGCGGTCACCGCGATGCGCGCTCTGGGCGCATCCGACAACCGCAACTGGACGAAGCAGGCGGAGATCCACCTGAACCACTGCCCGCACGGCAACTGGTTCTTCCTGTCCTGGCATCGGGCCTATCTGTACGCCTTCGAGGCGATCTGCCGGCAGATGTCCGGCGATACGACCTTCGCGCTGCCCTACTGGAACTGGCAGGCGCAGCCGAGCGTGCCGGCGCCGTTCTGGGTCGCGGGGTCGCCCCTGAACTACAGCCCGCGATCCGCCACCCCGACCAGCGTCATCCCACCTGGGATCACCGACCCTCCGACGATGGAGGACATCCAGTCGCTGACCGATTTCCAACCCTACGCCAGCTACGCCTCGACCGCGCCGCGCGGCGGGACCGGCGGCGGCACGGGCGAGCTGGAGTTCACGCCGCACAACTCCGTGCACGGCTTCGTCGGCGGCACCATGGGCACCTACATGTCGCCGCTGGATCCGGTGTTCTGGACCCACCACTGCATGATCGACGCCTGCTGGGTCGACTGGAACATCCGCCGCGGCCACCAGAACACCAACGACCCGGTCTGGACCGGCTACACCTTCACCGACTTCTTCGACCGGGCCGGCGATCCGATGACGATCACCACGGGCCAGGTGCTGCTGATGCCGCTGCTCAACTACCGCTACGACGATCCGGTGATCGGCCAGCCCGGTCCCGGCGAGCTCAAGGCGGCGGTGCGGTCCAACGCCGACGCCCAGGCGCTGAAGAAGACCCTGGAGACCGGCGGGCCGTCGACCTTCAAGATCACCCAGCGGGTGCCGGTCGCCCAAGGACTGGAGGTCAACACCGTCCGGCCGACCCAGGCGGCGGCGAAGCTGTCGACCGACGCCCTGACCGCGTCGCTGGACCGCCGCGAGCGACTGTTCCTGAGCGTCGCCATCGCCAAGCCGCCGGCCGAGAACGACTTCTTCGTCCGGGTGTTCATCGGCAAGCCGGACGCCACGGCCGAGACGCCGATCACCGATCCGCACTACGCTGGCAGCTTCGCCTTCTTCGGCGACGACGACGCGGCGGCGAATGCGCTCGGGGCGGGCCACGGCCAGCACATGACCGCCAAGCGCAACTTCATCGTCGGCATCGACTCGACGGCGGCGGCGCTCTCCAAGGCTGGAGCCCTGAAGGGCGGCTCCGAACTGCCGATCACCCTCGTGACGGTGCCGTTCGAGCCGCAGCGGGCGATCAAATCCACGGGTTTCGCCGTGGAGCAGCTTGAACTGCTGGTCAGTCCGGAGCCAAGCTCCGAGCCGGCCAAACAATGACGAAAGGGCGGCGGCTCTCCGGGGCCGCCGATCCCCGTGCCGGAATGACAGTCGCCGCCATCGGTCTGATCCTCGCTTTCACGGCCGCCTGCGCCCCAGGAGCCGGCATGACGGAAAACGTCCGGCTCAGTCTTGATCGGCCGGAGCGCGAGTTGTCGGGGGCGCTGCCGCGTTCGATCGCGACCGCTGCGTCGCCGGCCGTGACCGTGGTGGTGAACCACATCGAGAACCCGGCCCGCCGCGCCTTCTTCATCACGGTGGAGCTGAGCTCGCCTGGCCGCCGACCGGTGCGCCTGGGCGCGGTGTCGCCCTATCCCGCCGACAAGGGCGGCCGCTACATCCTGAGCCTCAAGGAGGGAGCGCAGCCGATGCCCGGCGCCGACCTGCATCTGAGACTGCAGCCGCTGAACCCGCGCGAGCAGGGCGACATCGCCGTCGACCTGTCGATCACGGCCGGCGCGGCGCCGGATCGGCGCTAAGGCTTCCGCGTCCCGGTGCGACGGGGCGAGGCCGGGGTCTCCTAGTTTTCCTTGCGCGCCGCGCCCCGCGGTTCGATCGTGGGACCAGATCCTGTTTCGCGCGTTGGCGTGGGGGCAGGTTTGCGAGGGGCGTGGATGGCCAGGGCAGCGACAGGAACCACCCCGCCCGGCGGCCCTTCGACGCCGGGACGCGGGACCCGGCGCGACCTCACCCAGGGGCCTGTCACCCGCACCCTGCTGCTGTTCTCGCTGCCGGTGCTGGGCGGGAACGTGCTGCAGTCGCTGAACGGCAGCGTGAACCAGTTCTGGGTCAGCCATTCGCTGGGCGTGACCGCCATCACCGCCATCGGCAACGCCAACATCGTCATGATGCTGCTGCTGGGCGTCGTCTTCGGCGTCAGCATGGCGGCCAACATCCTGGTCGCCCAGAACGTCGGCAAGCACGACCTGCCGACGGTCAAGCGGGTGATGGGGACCTCGGTGACCTTCTTCGCGGCGCTCGCGATCGCCGTCGCGGCGCTGGGCTACGTGACCTCGCCCCATATCCTGGCCGCGATGGGCACGCCGCACGAGGCGGTCGAGAGCGCCGAGACCTACCTTCGCATCGTCTTCCTGGCGATGCCGTTCATGTACTTCTTCGCCTTCCTGCAGATGGCGCAGCGCGGGGCGGGAGACTCCCGGACGCCCTTCTATTTCATGCTGCTGGCGGTGGCGCTGGACATCGTTCTGAACCCGCTGCTGATCAACGGCTACGGGCCGTTTCCGCAACTGGGCGTAGCCGGATCGGGCTGGTCGACCTTCATCTCCCAGGGCTTCAGCCTGGTCTGCCTGGTGACCGCCCTCTATCTTCGGCGCAGCCCGCTGGCGCTCCATCGCGAGGAACTGAAGCTGCTCCGGCCGGATCCGGAAATCCTCAAGGCCCTGGTCGTGCGCGGCCTGCCGATGGGGCTGCAGATGCTGGTGATCTCGGGCGCGGCCATGGTGATGATCGGCATGGTCAACAGCTACGGCTCGGTGATGGCCGCCGCCTACACCGCCGCGTCCCAGGTCTGGACCTACGTCCAGATGCCGGCGATGGCGCTGGGCGCGGCGATCTCGTCGATGGCGGCGCAGAACGTGGGGGCCCAGCGCTGGGACCGGGTCGATCGTATCGCCCGCTCGGGCGTGATCTGCGGCCTGGTCGCCACCGGGGCGACGGCGGCGGTCATCTACCTGCTCGGCGACGTCACTCTGCGGATCTTTCTGCCGGCCGACAGCGCCGCCCTGCCGCTGGCGCACCACATCAACGATCGGGTGCTCTGGGGCTTCGTGCTGTTCAGCATCTCGTTCAGCCTGTCGGGCGTGGTCCGCGCGACCGGGGCGGTCTGGGGGCCGCTGGTGATCCTGTTCATCGCCATGTACGTGGTCCGCATCCCCTTCGCGACGGCGCTCATGCCGAGTTGGGGCGCCGACGCGATCTGGTGGAGCTTCCCGCTGGGGATCATCGCCTCCAGCCTGATGAACATCGCCTTCTACCTGCACGGCGGGTGGAAGAAGGCGCGGATGGTGGCTCCGCCGCACCCGACCGGCGTCGCGCCCGACGCCGGCCAGGCGCCGCCCGCCGTCGACAAGACCGAACGCGAGCCGGCGACGACCGGCTGACCAGACAGGAAGGGAAGGCGCATGAAGACCGAGCATATCGAGTACGAGGCCGACGGCGTCCGCATGGTTGGAACCCTGACCGTCGACAACCGGCACGCGGAGAGGCGCCCCGGCGTCCTGGTCATCCACGAGGCGGGCGGGCTCAGCGACCATGCCCGCGGCGTCGCCGAGCGGCTGGCGGCCCTGAACTACGTCGCCTTCGCCATGGACTATTTCGGCGACGGCAAGCCAATGGCCGACCCGTCGAAAGTGATGGGCCAGCTGCAGGCCTGGTGGGCGGACCCGACAGGCATCCGCGCCCGGGGCCTGGCCGCCCTGGAGGTGCTGAAGGCTCAGCCCGAGACGGACGTCACGAAGCTGGCGGCCATCGGCTATTGCTTCGGCGGGACCACCGCGCTGGAGCTGGGCCGCGCCGGCGCGGACCTGAAGGCCGTCGTCGGCTTCCACTCGGGCCTCCAGACCGCCCGGCCGCAGGACGCCGCCAACATCAAGGGCAAGGTGCTGACGGCGATCGGGACCGCCGATCCGATCATCCCGCCTGAACAACGCGCGGCCTTCGAGGCCGAGATGACGGCCGCCGGCGTCGACTGGCGGATGACCCTCTACGGCGGCGTCGGCCACAGCTTCACCAACCCGGCGGTGGACGCCCTGAACCGGCCGGGACTGAAGTACGACGAGCGGGCGGATCATCGCTCCTGGCGGGCGATGATCGACCTGTTCGACGAGACCCTGATCTAGTCGACGGCGGAGCAAGGCGAGGGCGATGGCGACGACCGGGACCAAGGACAGCGCCAGGATCGTGGTCTATGCGGCGCTGGCCGGGAACCTGGCCATCGCGGCGGTGAAGTACGTCGCCTTCCTGTTGACCGGCTCGTCGGCGATGCTGACCGAGGCCATCCATTCCACGGTCGACACCGGCAACCAGGGCCTGCTGCTCTACGGCATGGCCAGGGCCCGCAAGCCGCCCAGCCCCAGCCACCCGTTCGGCTACGGCATGGAGCTGTACTTCTGGTCGTTCGTCGTGGCCCTGATGATCTTCGCTCTGGGCGGGGCCTTCTCGATCTACGAGGGGGTCCACAAGATCCGGCACCCCGAGCCGATCGAGAACGCCTGGATCAACTTCGTCGTCCTGGGCCTGGCCATCCTGTTCGAAGGCCTGTCGTTCACGGTCGCCTGGAAGGAGTTCAAGGTCGTCCGCAAGGGCGCGCCGTTCCTGCGCTCGTTGCTGGTCAGCAAGGACCCGTCGATCTTCGCCGTGCTGCTGGAGGACGGGGCGGCGCTGGCCGGGCTGGTCATCGCCCTGCTGGGGGTCACCGGCGCAACGGTTCTGGGCCTGCTCTGGGCGGACGGCGCCGCGTCGATCGGCATCGGGCTGCTGCTGGTCGCGGTGGCGATCTTCCTGGCCAACGAGACCCGCAGCCTGCTGACCGGCGAGTCCGCCTCGCCGGCCATCGTCCAAGCGGTCAAGGACGCGCTGAACGCCGACCCCCGCATCGAGAGCGTGGCCGAGGTGCTGAGCATGCACCTGGGCCCACAGGAGATCCTGCTCGGCGTCACCCTCGACTACCGCGACGACCTGACGGCCGTGGAGATCGAGGAGGCGGGCGATCAGTTCGCCGACGTGATCCGCGGCATCGACCCGCGCATCACGCGGGTCTTCGTCCGCTCCGGCCGGGCGAGGGCGGCCTACCTTCGGCCGCTGCCCGAACCTCAGGTCTGAGCCCTAGCGACAGCTCCCGCCGGACACGGGGTTGCAGCGCAGGCCGTCCTCGAAGGGTTTCACCGCGTAGTCGTTGCCGAAGATGTTCGGAGCCCAGGGATAGTCCGTCGAGACGATCTGGGCGCCGCTGGCCAGGGCGGCGTCGCGTCGCTTCACGTCGTTGGTCCGAGCTTCGTAGGTGTCGATGTCGCTGCGGGTTCGCACCAGTCGGCCGCTCTTCACGAGGGCGCGGATGTCGTCACCGCGGGTCAGGGCGTTGTCCACCATCGCGAACGCGGCGTGGGCCATGCCCGGCTCGCCCTGAACAAAGGCCATGCGGCCTTCGAGGTTGGGGCGACCGTCGAGGTAAGGCTTGAACGCCGCCAGGTTCATGCCCGGCACGATCATCAGGAAGACGAACTTGCCGCGCGACTGCCCGACCGTCGGCCAGGCGCCGGCCAGCGCCGCCTTTTCGAGGGTCTCGTGACGACCGCGCAGATCGTCGGGCGCCACCACCCTGTCCCGCCCGATGATCTCGACGATCGAGGCGTCGAGCTCCGCAAAGGCCCGGGCGTCGAACGGGTCGAGTTTCGTCGCTCCGGGGACAGCGTCGCCCAGGCCTCCGAACTTCGGCTCCAGCAGGACGAAGACGGGGGAATGGCGGGGGTTGGCGTCCGACCAGCCGCGCATCTGCTGAAGGCAGAGGCGGAAGGTCGGGCAGCTGCTGCGGAAGTCCAGGTCGGCCATGTGCAGCGTCTTCAGGCCGGGCTGTTTCAGGGCGTCCGCATAGAGCGGCGCCAGGTCCTTCGCTCCTTGCTCGCGCAGCAGCCGGTAGGCGAGGGGATCCGAGAAACGGCCGCCCTCGTGGTCGACGTTGAGGTCGAACTCCAGGCTGCGAAGCCCGGCGCGCAGCTGCATCTCGACCGGCGGATGGACGTACTCGAGGCCGGCCTGGATGTCGGCGCCGAGCGGATTGGGATGCTCGTCGGCGAAGCGCGCGGCCATCGCCGGCGGCATCAGCGTCATCATGCCGTCCATGAAGGGCTGAAGCCGGGGCTTCATCACCGCGAAGACGCGCGGGTCGGCCGGCTGGCTGTAGCTGTTGTGGGTGCCCACGACTTGGATCTGGTTCAGCTTCAGGTCGTCGCCGGGGGCGGCCAGGGCGGCGCCGGCGACGGACGCCAGCGCCAGGGCCGAGAGGCTGTTGCTTAGTCTGCGCATCGGTGGTCCTCGGGGCTCTAGCGGGTGATGCGCAGGCGGACGCCGACCATGCGCGGGTTGGCGCGGATCGAAGTCGGGACGCCGAAGAACTTGCCGCCGTTGCCGACGTCCCGGACCCAGTCCTGGTCCAGCAGGTTCTCGGCATAGGCCTCGACCAGGAGCCCGTCGGCGCTCTCGGCGCCCAGCCGCAGGTCGACCAGGCCGAAGGCCTTCTGCGCCTCGCTCTCGAGGTTGTCGTTATTGAGGTAGTACTTCGACCGCCAGGCGTAGTTGGCGTTCACGAAGCCGTCCCAGCCGTCGAACAGCGGGCGGCGGTAGTCGGCGCTGACAGAGACGGTGTGCTCGGGGGCCATGCGGAACACGTTGCCGGACCGGTCGACCAGTTTGCCGCCGACGACCTCGCGGAACTCGTCGTACCGGGTGTTCAGATAGGCGTAGGCGCCCGACAGGGTCAGTTCCGGCGTGACCTTGAGGCCGCCGTTCAGTTCCACGCCCCAGGCCGAGGCCTTGCCGGCGTTGACCACGCCGAGGGTCAGGTCCACCGCCCGGGTCTGAAAGTCGTTGTAGTCGTAGGTGAAGGCGGCGGCCTCGAAATAGAGGCGATCCAGGACCGTGCCCTTGGCGCCGACTTCGAAGTTGACCACCTCCTCGGTCTTGACCTCGCCGAACACCGGCGTCGGCTTGCCGCCGGCCGGGGCACCGAAGGTGGTCTGCGGGTAGCCGGCCTTCAGGCCGCGCGAGACGCCCGCATAGACGTTGATCCGGTCGCTGAGGCGGTAGGTGACGGCGACCCGGGGCTGGACCATGTCGTAGTCGCGGCTGTTGGAGAACTCCTGGCCCAGGGAGTTTGACAGGCCGTTGGGCAGGGCGATCGGAGCGACGCCGTCCACCGTCGTGACCAGCGACGCGTTGCGCACCGTCGCCTCGTCGCGGGTGAAGCGGACGCCAGCGTCCACGACGATGCGATCGGTCAGATCGTAGCTGCCGTTGACGTAGGCGGACCAGCTCTTGCGGTTGTTGCGGGTGCTCGAGAGCGTCGAGTTGCCCGTGGTCACCGGCAGGACCAGGCCCGTGCCGGGCACGGGGAACCGGGTCACCGGAGTGGTGTTCCGCGGGAAGCCGGCCAGCAGCAGCTGTTCGTTGATCACGAACTCCGACTGGTTGAACGTCCGATCCTGATAGTAGCTGACGCCGCCGACCGCGCGGAAGGCGCCGCCCTGGTCGTAGGCCAGCCGGAACTCCTGGCTCAGGATGCTCTGGTCGTCGGCGAGATTGCGGCCGATCAGGAACTCGTAGGTCGTTCCGTCGACGTCCCAGGATTCGGAGAAGTCCACCTCGCGCCAGGCGCTGATCGACTTGAAGTTCCAGCCGTCGGCGAAATCCCAGTCGCTCAGCAGGGTCACGCCGGTCTGGCGGCGCTTCTGCGGCGGCTGGTAGCGGTTCTGACCGGCGTCGCTGAACCAGCCGACGTCGCCGCCCGGCGAGGCGATGTTGATCGCCTTGGTCGCCGCGGCGGCGTCGTTGTCGGCCTGATGGTCGAGGATCAGGTCGAACGCCAGGTCCGGCGTCGGCGTCCAGCGCAGGGAGGCGCGCGCCGCCCACAGGTCGTCGTCGTTCAGCGGCTTGCCGCCGGCGATGTTGTCGACGAAGCCCTCGCGCTCGCGACGGCGGACGGCGATGCGAAGCCCGAGCGCGTCGTCGACGAGCGGGGCGTTGAACACGCCGGTGACGCTGTAGAGGTTGTGGGAGCCGTACTGTCCCTCCAGGGACCAGGCCTGATGCGTCAGGTCCGGGCGGCGGGTGACGACGGCGACGGCGCCGATCTGGGAGCCGCGGCCGTAGAGCGTGCCCTGCGGTCCCTTGGCGACCTCGACCCGCTCGATGTCGAACAGTTCCTTGAGCATCCCGCGCGAGCGGCTGGTGTCGACGTCGTTCAGGAAGAAGGAGATGCTCGGCTCCGACACGGCGCCGGCGTTGCCGGCCTCGATGCCGCGCATCACGAAACTGGCGGAGGAGTCGGTCTGCTGCTGGACGAAGAAGCCCGGCGTCCGGGTCGACAGGCGTTCGAAGTCGGTGAAGTTCTGCTGCTCCAGGGTCGCCGCGCCGAAGGCGGCGATCGAGATCGGCACGTCCTTCAGCTTCTGTTCGCGCTTCTGGGCGGTGACGATCACCTCCTCGACGGCGGCCGGATCGGCCGCTGCGGCTTGAGCGAACGCTTGTTCAGTCGCGACGGCGCTGGCGCCGATGGCGAGAAGCGCCCGCAAGGTCTGGCGGCGCGCTTGCGCGGTCTTGAGCATCTGTCATCCCCTGTGGCTCGGACCGGCGCCTTCTAGTGGGCCTGTGAGAGTCTCGGGAAAACAGTTGTGCGAATTTTTCGCGACGCTTTTCCTGTGAAAATGTCGCTCTACAGAACAATTGTTCAGTTCTCTCGGCCGAGGGTCCAGTCCACGACATCGCCGCCCCGCGGCAGGGGCTCGCCGGCGGCGCCGGCCAGCAGGATGGCTCCCATCCGCGCCACGGAGGCGGTCTGGGCGGCGCAGAGATCGACCTCGATGTTCAGCCGTTCCGACGCCCGTCGCCGCAGGTTTTCACCGCGCAGCCGGCGGAGGTCGACGGCGTAGGGGCGCAGGTCGGGTTCTCGTGCGGCGGCGAGGGCGATGGAGACCGTTCCCCTCGCCACGAAGGCCTCCATCTCGGCGGGGTCGGGCCGCGGCGTCAGCCGTCCCTGCGCCACACGGTAGATCACCGTCAGGCCGGCGCGCAGCAGGTCCAGCCGCGTGCGGAAGTGATAGGCCACGGACGAGGCCGGGGCGTCGGCCTGCTCGCCGACCGCGCGGTGCGTCACGCCGTCCGCGCCTCGCGCGACGATCAGCTCGCCCGCCGCCAGGGCGATGGCCTGCGCGCGGCCGGCGTACGGCTCTTGCGCGCTCGGGGTCGGCAAGGCCACCGCCGGATCCAGCCGGCGCACCACGGTTTCGAAGAAGGCCGGGTCGGAGAGGCCCAGGTCGACGCCCCGGCTCGCCAGCCGTTCGAGGGTCATCCGACGGAGCAGCCGGTAGTCGGGATCGCGGGACTGGACGAGGCTGTGCGCGGTCTCGTCCGTGACATAGCCCATCGCCGCGCGGGCCCAGGACGCCGGCGCCTCGGCTCGCCCCTCGAAGAGCGCGCGCCAGAACGCGCGGCGAGCCGCGATCCAGGGCGTCGCCAGATCCCTGACCTCGACGTCGTTGACGGCCGCCAGCAACAGTTCGCACCAGATCAGGCTGGTCGTCCTGGCCGGGCCCGCGGCCTCGTCGAGATAGGCCTCAAGGAGCGCGGCGATCGCCGCCGGCTTGAGGCGGGGCAGCTCCGCGAATCGCGCGGCGAAGGCGGCGTGGCGCGCCGCGTCGGTCTCCCGCTCGACCCGCACGAGCCGTTCGATGAGGGCCCGTTTCGAACCGAAGTGATAGGTCAGCGCCGCGACCGTGGCGCCGCTCGCCTCGGCGAGGGGGCGAAAGGTGAGGTCGCGAAAGCCGCCGTTCGCGAGCCGGTCGCGCGCCGCCTCCAGGATGCGTTCGGCCGGAGCAGCATTCGTCGTCTCGGCCTCGCTCATGGGATGCGGAACTCTCCAGCTCGACCGGACTCGGGCCAAGCCATACTCCTGTGCACAAGAGCCGGCCGACGGCAATGCGTCCGGTGGGGAACAGCCGGGACGGCCGCGCCCCGCGACAGGTCGTTCCGGAGGTCCAGCCGCCTACTGGGTCGCCTCGAAGGTCAGGCTGTGGCTGTAGCTGCGGTAGGGAGTTTCGGATCCAGCCGGGGCGGGACCACGATGGCGGACCAGGGTCATGTAGGTCCCGGCGTCCGGGGCGGTCAGGCTGAAGCGGCCGGCCGTATCGGTGGTCACGGGCTCCAGGGCCTTGCGGCCGTCGTAGACGCCGGCCGAGCGGTAGATCTCGACCCGCGCCCCGGCCAGGGGCTTGCCGTCGTAGAGCAGCTCGAACTTGGCGGGCTCGCCGGCGAAGATCCGGTTCGGGTGGGTGATCGGGCGCAGTTCGAGGCCCATGCCGGAGGGCGACAACACGGCGTCCGTGGGTTCGCCCTTGCTGACGTAGACCTCGGCCACGGTCACGCTCTGGACGTCGACCTGCTCGACGCCGGCCGGGGTGGGGCCGCCTTCGCCGACCATCAGCCATTGGCCGTCGGCGGCCTTGTACATCTTGGCCTTGCGGCCCATCCGCACGCCGGAGGAGATGCGATAGGCGCCGGCCTTGGGCGTGTCGACCTCGAACATCGCCAGGTCGCGCAGGTAGGTCACCTTGGCGATCGGGGCCGCGCCGTCAGGGCCGCGCACCGACCAGCCGTCCGACTTCATCACCACGTCGGGAATGAAGGCGTCCTCGGTGAAGCCGGCCTGCACCGTCACATGATCGCGGCCCGTCAGCTCGAACTGGCCGGGGAGGAGGTAGGGCATGTGCGCCCAGGCGGTCGCGGGGGCGGCCAGCAGCAGCGCGCAGCCGGCGGCGATCAGGCGGATTCGGTTGGTCATGTCCAGGCTCCCACGGGGCGGGAGCCCCAGCGACAGCCTTTTAGATGCGATCGGTTCGCATTAGCAAGAATGAAGGGGGCGAAAGGAAGAGGTCGACCGACGACCTCTCCCGATCGATCGCCCGTCAGCCGCCCAGCAGCGCCTTCACCGCCGCGTCGAGCTGGGCGTCCTTGGCGTCGCCGAGCGGACGGTCGACATCGATATCCACCGGTCGCGGATTCATCTCCATGTTCTGGCCGCGCAGGTCCTCGACCCGGATGAAGGGCAGGCGCACCGTCGAACCGTCGATCAGCTCACGGCCGCCGGTGTAGATGATCCAGCCGGCCGTCGGCTTGCCGACCACCTTGCCAAGGCCCAGCGAACGATAGCCCTCGGTGAAGTCCTCGGCGTCGGACAGCGACGACTCGTTGATCACTAGAACGGTCGGCAGACCCAGGGCGCGCTGGCCCAGGTTCTGACGGCTGGGCACCGGGAACCGATCGCGCGCGGTCATCATCAGGTAGTTGCGACGGGTGAACACGTCGAGCGCATGGCCGTTGACGTAGCCGCCATTGTTGTTGCGGAGGTCGATGACCACGCCCTGCTTGCCTTGGTTCTCCGCATCGAGGTCGATGTAGAGCTGAGCCAGGGATGAATCGCCCATGTCGGCGATATGGACGTAGCCGAGCTTGCCGCCGCTGACGCGATCGACGTAGGCGCGACGGTCGTTGACCCACTGGCGATACAGCAGACCCGTGGCGACCGGGCCGGACACCGGGCGGACGACGGCTTCGCGGGTCTTCGAGGGCTCTCCGGCGGCGCCGATGGTCAGGCTGACGCGCTTGCCGGCCTGGCCGCGTAGCAGCCGGTCAAGGTTGACGTCGGCGCCGAGGCGCTCGCCGTTGACCGCGACCAGCGTCTCGCCCGGCTTGATGCTGCCCTCGACGGCGGCCGGTCCCAGGACCACGACCTCGCGGATCACCAGCCCCTTGCCGGCCTCGTAAGCCTCGCGATCGAAGCGCAGGCCGAGGTCGCCGTTGCGCGCCGGCGGCTGGCCGGCGTCGTCAGGGCCGCGCATGCCGGTGTGCGAGGCGTTCAGCTCGCCGATCATCAGATTGAGGTTCCGGCGCAGCTCGTCGCCGGTCCGTGCGCCGGCGACATAGGGCTGCCAGGCCTCGCGCAGGGCCTTCCAGTTCCGGCCGTGGAACTTCGGATCGTAGAAGCCGCGGTCCAGGATGCCCCAGGCCTGGTCGAAGACGACCTGTTTCTCGGCGTCGAAGTCGACGTCCATCTCGGCGTTGACCGCCAGCGGCTTGGGCCGCGGCAGCGCGAGCGTCGTGGAGACGATCGAGCCGCCTTCCAGATAGAAGATGGTCTTGGAGTCCGGCGTGAAGGCGGCGTCGCCCTTGCGCTTGCGGGTCGAGGTCAGCTGGACCGGCGTCGGCGGCTCCTTGGCCAGCTCGTCCAGGCTGTAGCTGTAGAGGTTCGTCGCCCCGGCGGCGTTGGCGGTGAACACCAGGGTCTTGCCGTCGGGGCTTATGGCCGGCAGGCCGACGTTCAGGCCCAGCGGCAGGAACGAGGCTCGCTCGCGAATCCCCTCGAACACGATCCGCACCGGCTCGACCTTCTTGGACCTGGCCGGCTTGTCGCTCTTGCCGTCCTTGTCCGCCTCGGCCTCTTCGGCGGGAGCGTCGGGCTTGTCCTCGGTCGGGGTTTCCGGCTGGGATGCGGGCTTGGCCGGACCGTCCGGCTTGAACAGGTCGCGGAAGGCGTCCTCGCGGTACTTCGGCGTGTTCGGCAGCAGATCGATGCGCAGCATCTTGGCGTCTTCGCTGCGCTGGCCGGTGTCGGTGAGGATGAACTTGCCGTCCGGCGACCAGACGATTTTGCCGCCGGTCTGGCCGTTGGCCAGGAAGCTGATCCGCCGCGCTTCGCCGCCCGCGGCCGGGACCACGTGGATGTTGTCGAAGGCCTTGCGGTCGGTGACGGCGAAGGCCAGCCATTTGCCGTCCGGAGACCACGACGGCGCATTGTCCTCGAAGCCGCCCAGGGCGCCGTCGAACAGCAGGACGTCGCGCAGAACGCGGCGATCCTCGCCCAGGGTGATCAGGCGCAGCTGCCGGCCGTCGCGGACGTAGGCGATCGCCTTGCCGTCCGGAGCGTAGGCCGGAGCCGTGTTGCGGCCCCCGCCGCCGGTCAGGGCGCGTTCCGCATCACGGCCGAAGTCGTACTCGTAGACGTCCGCCGCCAGGCCGCGCTCCGAGACATAGGCCAGGCGCTTGCTGTCCGGCGACCAGACCGGGTCGCGCTCGATCCCGGGCGTGCGGGTCACGCGCTGAGCCGCGCCCCCGTCCTTGGTGGTGGTGGCGAAGATCTCGCCGTGCGCCGTCACGGCGACCTTCCTGCCGTCGGGCGACAGAGCCATGCCGTTGAAGCTGGTCAGGTTCAGCCGGGTCTCGCCCGCCGCCGCGGGTGCGCCCTGCAGGGCGATGGGCAGGCGCGTGGTCTGGCCCGTGGCCGGGTCGAACGACCAGATGGAGAAGTCGCGCTCGAAGACGATGGTCCGGCCGTCGTAGGCGATGGTCGGCCACATCAGGCGGCCGTCCGTGAAGCGGGTGACCTTTGCGGGCGTCCCGCCCAGCGGCAGGCGCCAGAGGTTCTCCGACCCGCCCTCGTCGCTCATGTAGTAGAGCGTGCGGCCGTCGGGGGTCCACATCGGCCAGGCCCTGCGGGCGCCCGACGGCAGCAGCCGCTGGTAGGCGCCGCCCTCCGCGACGGCCTTCAACCACAGCTCGCTCTGGTCGATGTGTGAGCTGCCGTTCCGCCACCACTGGCGATTGCTCATGCCCCGCGCGACCAGGGCGACCGACTTGCCGTCGGGCGAGGGCGCGCTCTGGAACTCGTTCAGGAAGCGCTCGCGGCTTACCTCCAGCGGCGTGCCGCCGGTCGCGGCGACGCGGAAGATGTCGCCCTGGCCCGCCACGTCGTTGGCGCCGGAGGTGAAGTAGATCCACTTGCCGTCGCGCGACCAGCCGTCCAGCGTCTCGCTGCTGTCGGCGTAGGTGAGGCGGGTCACGGCGCCCGTGGCCAGGGTCAGGACGTAGATGTTGGCCGCCCCGGCGCGGGTCGAGACGAAGGCCAGCCGTCGGCCGTCGGGGGAGTAGAGCGGCCGGGACTCCGTGGCGGCGTGAGTGACCAGCAGGCGCGCCTGGCCGCCCTTGGCGGGAACGGTCCAGATGTCGCCGCCGGAGACGAAGGCCAACTCCGCGCCGCTCGGCGACAGGGCCGGCTCGCTCAGCGACGGCAAAGCCGCCGGCGCCGCCGCGACCGCGCCGGCCCAACCGCCGGCGACGGCCGCGACCGACAGCGCGCCCAACAGGACCTTGAACCTCATGAAAAACCCCCGGCGACAGACGCGTGACAAGGCGGCGAACCTCTCGCGGAGGCGCGGCGATGGCAAGCCCCGAGGATCAGACGCCGAAGGTCACGGACCCGTCGTCGCCCAGCCTGAAGCCGGGGTTCCAGACGATGTCCCAGGCGTGGTCGTCCGGATCGGCGACATAGCCCTGCAGCCCGCCGAACGGCGGCTCGACCGGCGGCTTCAGGAGGGTTCCGCCGTGGGCGGCGAGCCGGTCGAGGATCGGCTGCACCTCCTTGCGGGTACGGACGTTGTGCCCGAGCGAGAAAGGCGCGCGGCCGACGCCGAGCGGGCGGCGCATGTCCTCGGCCAGCCTGTCGTGCAGCCAGGTTCCCAGGACGAAGCCGTTCATCTGGTAGAAGACGATCTCCTCGTTCTCGAACACCGGCGTCCAGCCGAAGCCGTCGACGTAGAAGCGCCGGCTGCGGGCGAGGTCGGCCACCCCGAGAGTGACGACGGAGAGTTGCTGTTCGAACGCCATGCGGTCCGCCTTTCATGTCCCGACGACGCCCGGCGCGGGATGCGCGGGCGGCACGTCACGGGACTTGGCGCGAGGCGCCAGACAGAACCTCCGGAACGGATCCGGAGACGGCCGGGCTAACCACACCGGCGCCGCCTTTCCTGACGACCTCAGGCTAGCCGGTCGGTCCGACGGGTCAAGCCGCGGCGGCGCGCAACATCGGCTGGCGGCGGCCGTAGGTCAGGCTGCGCCACAGCCATTCGGCGGGGCCGAAGCGGAAGGCGCGCAGCCACAGCATCGCGAAGACGGCCTGGGCGGAGGCGATCGCCAGGACGAGCAGCCAGAGCTGCGGCCAGTTCAGCTTGCCCCAGAGGCCCAGGCCGAAGCCGCCGAACAGCAGGGCGCAGACGAGGCTCTGACCCAGATAGCCGGTCAGGGCCATCCGGCCGTGGGCGGCCAACGGGGCGAACAGCAAGGTGGGCAGAGCGCGCCAGGCCAGATGGAACAGGCCGATGTAGCCCAGCGTATGGGCCGTCCGGCCCACCTGACTGGTCAGCTCCGTTCCGGCGGTCGCCGCGCCCAGGTTCTCCCACATCGCCCAGACCTCGACGGCGTTCAGGGGCAGGGCGACGCCGAAACCGACCGCCGCCATCCAGGCGTAGACGCGGGTCGGCGCCTTGCCGTTCAGGACGCCCAGCCGCAGCAGGGCCATGCCGATGAGCATGAAGGAGGCCGCCTCGAGCACCCACCAGACCGTGCTGATGTCGAAGGTCCAGTCCCAGGTCAGGCGGCTGATGTAGACGAGGTTGGTCAGGTAGCCGGCGGTCCGGACCGCCTTCTCCGCCAGATAGCCCGGCGTCTCGCGGGTCAGGATCTCGGGCTTGCCGACGCCGAACACGTCGATCGCCCAGATCGAGAGACCGGCCAGGACGATCGCCGCGACGATCAGCAGGGTTCGCTCACGCAGCTTGGCGAAGGGCAGGATCACGAACGCCGCGAGGCCGTAGACCAGCAGAATGTCGCCGGGCCACAACAGCAGCGTGCCGTTGACGACGCCGAACCCGACGAGCCAGAGCGAGCGCCTGACGAAAAGGCCCGTGCGTCCCGCGCGGGCCTCTGCGCCCTGGGCCTCGCGCAGGAACAGCAGCATGCCGGCGCCGAAGAGCATCGAGAACAGGCCGCGCATGGCGCCCTCGATGAACAGGTTCTGGACGAGCCAGACGCGCCAGTCGGGATTGGCCAGGTCGGGCCGTCCGAACGGCTGCGGCCAGTCCAACATGGCGCCGAAACCGACGATGTTGACCAGCAGGATGCCGACCAGCGCGAAACCGCGCAGGGCGTCGATCGAGGCGACGCGCTCGCCCGGAGCCGCGGGGGCGTTCAAGATGCTCACTGGTCGGCTGCTCCCCCGGATCGAGCGTCCCAGATGTGGCGCGAGGGGAGGGTTCGCAAGGCCCGGCCTCAGCCGAGGCGCCAGCCGTCGATCGGGCGCACCGTCGCGCAGCTGGGTTCGCCCTTCCGGTCCGTTCCCGGGAAGGCCGCCGACAGCGGTCGGCCGGTCTCCGCGGCTTGCCGGGCCAGGTCGGTCGGAATGTCGGTGAGGAAGATCTTTCCGCGACGGGTCCAGGGACTGTCGTGCTGCCCCGCCAACGTGCCGACGCGATAGTAGACGAACCGCTTGGGGCCTTCGCGGCGGACGTAGGGGCCCAGCCAGCGCGCCGCGCCGTCCGGGTTGGCGCCGAGGCGCAGGGGGACGTCGAACGTCAGGTCCGCGCCGGTCGAGAGGGCCTGCGCTACCGGCGTCTCGTCGCCTTCCTGCAGCGAGAACATCACCCCGGCGGGCGGGGCGACGAGCGTGATGCGCAGGGTGAGGGTTTGCTCGGTCATGGGCCGACACCATGCCATCGTGGGCCGGCCGCGCAACAACCTCCGCTTGCGCGGCGTCGCCCCCTGTGGCGAAACTTCCGGTATGGCCGAAGTGATGCAGAAGCGCTGTCTCTATTGCGGGACTTGGAACCAGTTTCCGGAGGCGCGGCTGGCCGACGGCCCCAGGTGCGGCGAGTGCAAGCTGCCGCTGGTCGCCGGCCCGCCCGCGGCGCTGGACGACGCCGGGTTCGCAGCCGAGCTGGCGCGCAACGACGGGACGCTGATCGTGGATTTCTGGGCGACTTGGTGCGGACCCTGCCGCGCATTCGGCCCAGTGTTCAGGCAGGCGGCCGCCGATTACGGCGTTCGCGTGCGCTTCGCCACCATCGATGTCGACAACGTGTCCGAGACGACCCGGCGCTACAACGTCGGCTCCATCCCGACGATGATGGCCTTCCGGGACGGTCGCGAGGTCGACCGCGTCGTCGGCGGCCTGACCGGGGCCCAGCTGGACCGGTGGGTCCGCGGCGTCGCCGGTCTGCCGCCGCTGCCGGACAAGCCGCGACCTCGTCCGCCGCGTCCCGGCCATTGATGTCCGAAAACCGCGAGACTCCGGCCGCCGACGGGCCGATGATCGCGACATGGACACCCCGACGCCGCCGATCGATCTGGACCAGGACGCCTGCTACCGCGCCGTCGAGACGCGCGATCCGCGCTGGGACGGCCGCATCTTCGGCTGCGTGAGGACGACCGGGATCTATTGTCGCCCGGTCTGTCCGGCGCGGACGCCCAAGCGCGAGAACATGACCTTCTACCCCTCGGCCGCGGCCTGCGAGGAGGCGGGGTTCCGCGCCTGCCTGCGTTGCCGGCCCGAGACGGCGCCGGACATGGGCGCCTGGCGAGGCAGCTCGAACACCGTGTCGCGCGCCCTGGCGCTCATCGAGTTGGGGGCGCTCGACTCCTCCAGGGAAGACGGGGGCGACGTCGACGCCCTGGCCGGGCGGCTGGGCGTGGGCGAGCGGCAGCTGCGTCGCCTGTTCCGCCAGCATCTGGGGGCCTCGCCGGTGGGCGTCGCCCAGACCCGCCGCGTGCTGTTGGCCAAACAGCTGATCCACGAGACCGACTTGCCCATGGCCGAGGTGGCCCTGGCGGCCGGTTTCGGCAGCGTGCGGCGCTTCAACGAGACCTTCCAGAGGCTGTACGACCGGCCGCCGTCGGCCCTGCGTCGTCGCGAGGCGCCGCGCGACGGCCGTCCGGGCGCGGTGACCCTGAAGCTGCGCTATCGGCCGCCTTACGATTGGGACAGCCTGATCGGTTTCCTGGCCGCGCGAGCCATCCCGCAGGTCGAGGTGGTCACGCCCGACCGCTATGCCCGCACCATCCGCTTCGACGGGGCCATGGGGACCGTCGCGGTCGGCCGCGCGGGCGGGGACCAGCTCCTCGTCGAGGTCCGCTTCCCGAGGATGACCGCTCTGCCGCAGATCCTGGCGCGGGTCCGACGGGTGTTCGATCTGACCGCCGACCCCGCGACGATCGAGACGCACCTGGGTCGCGACCCGACTCTGGCGGCGATGATCGCCGAGCGGCCGGGCCTGCGTGCGCCGGGCGCCTGGGACGGGTTCGAGGTCGGGGTTCGTGCGATCCTGGGCCAGCAGATCACAGTGCCCGCCGCGGTGAAACTGGCCGGGAGACTGACGGCCGAGTACGGGGCGCGCCTGCCGGATGAATGGGCCGAGCCGGGACTGACCCTGGCCTTCCCGGAAGCCGCGCGGCTCGCCGAAGCGGACATCGCCGGCCATGGCCTGATGCCCGGCGCGCGGGCGCGGGCGATCTCGTCCATGGCGGCGGCGGTCGTGGCCGACCCCGACCTGCTCGGCGCCCGGGCGACGCTGGAGGAAGCGGTCGCAGCCCTGCGCGCTCTCCCGGGCGTCGGCGAATGGACGGCGCAGTACATCGCCATGCGCCAGCTGCGCGAGCCGGACGCCTTTCCCGCCGCCGACATCGGCCTGATGCGAGCTCTGCAGGACGAGGCCGGGGTGCGACCGACGCCTGCGCAGCTGCTGCACCGCGCCGAGGCCTGGCGACCGTGGCGCGCCTACGCGGCCCTGCATCTGTGGGCCAGCGATCCGCAGGCCCCCAAGCCCGCCGCCGCGAAGGAGAGCACAGATGACCGCCGCGCGGCCTGAGCGCCTGATCCGAGACGTGATGGAGACCCCGATCGCCCCGATCCAGGTGATCGTCGATCCCGAGGGCGCGGTGCGGATGCTCGACTTCGACGCCGACAGCCCGCGCGTCGAGCGCCTGCTGAAACGCTACTATCCCGGCGTTCCGGTGGAGGTCGGGTTGGCGCCGGCCGCCGTTCGCGCGGCGCTGACGGCCTACTTCGAGGGTGAAATGGAGGCGCTGTCGCGTGTCCGCTGGCGAGTGGTCGGCACCGATTTCCAACGCACCGTCTGGAACGCCCTGACCACGATCCCGGCGGGCGAGACCACGACCTACGGAGCCCTGGCGGCGAAGATCGGCCGTCCGGCGGCGGTTCGCGCCGTCGGCCTGGCCAACGGCGCCAATCCGATCGGCGTCGTCGTGCCGTGCCACCGGGTGATCGGCGCGGACGGTTCCCTGACCGGCTACGGGGGCGGCTTGCCGCGCAAGCGCTGGCTGCTGGCGCACGAGGCGCGTGCGACGGGGCTGCTGTAGTCACGTCTTGAACAAATCGGGAACAATGTTACGCCTTGGCGGAACAGGAGTCCGTCATGCCCAAGATCGATGTCGACCAGATGCCGCTCCACGAGGGGACCGGCTATCCGCCGCCGATGGACGAGCGCTGCAAACTGCGGTCGGCGCGCCTGCTGTCGCGGGGCATGGGGCTGGACAAGGTCGGGGTCAACCTGATGACCGTGCCGCCCGGGCAATGGTCGTCCCAGCGCCACTGGCACGACGACGAAGACGAGTTCGTCTGGGTCGTCTCCGGCGAGGTCGTGCTGGTCGAGGACGAGGGCGAGACGATCCTGCGGGCGGGCGATTGCGCCGCCTGGAAGGCGGGGGTGGCGAACGGTCACCATCTGCAGAACCGCTCCGACCGTGACGCGGTGCTGCTGCAGGTCGGCAATCCGACCGACCCGGCGACCGAGACCGTCGACTATCCGGACCTCGACCTGATCATCCGTCCCGGCGGCGAAGGCTACCGGCGACGGGACGGTTCGCTCTACCCGCCCAAGGACTAGAAGCCGCCCCAGTAGTCGCCGGAGAGGGGGGTCTCGACCGGACGCCCCACCTCCGCCAGAGCCTTGCGGGCCTCGGGCTGATCCAGCATCGCTTGGCGGTTCCGTTCGAACGCGGCGCGGCCCGGCGCAACATAGGCCGGGGCGCGGGTGATCCAGTACGGGTCCAGCCCGCCGGCGCGGTGCTGTTCGGATCTGAGCCGCCAGGCCAGCAGGTCGCCCGCCTCCTGCACTTGGCCGAGGCAGAGCAGGGCCAAGCTCAGCGGACCGGGAACGTCGTCGCGAGTCTTGCGCAGTTCGGCGACGATCGCCGCCGCGCCCTTCGTGTCGTTCGCCGCCATCGCGCAGGCCCGTCGACCATCCAACCAGGCGCGGCCAGCGGGCGTCAGGTAGTCGCGGTCGAGCCCATCCAGCACCGTCGTCGCCTCGCGTCCCTTCCGCTCGTCGGTGAGCAGCCCGGCGAGCGCCAACCCGGCGTCGAACGCGCGGGTCGGGGAGCTCGCCGCCGCGGCGCGGTAGGACGCTTCGGCCTCGGCGACCTTGCCCAGATCCAGCAGGGCGCCGCCGACGGCGACCCGCAGCAGCTCCTCCTGGGCGCCGGCGTCGTCGAAGCGTTCGCCGTCGTCCAGGCGCGCCGTATAGGCTTCGCCGATCAGGACGGCTTCCTCGGGGCGGCCCAGCGCGCGCAGCATCTCGAGCGCATCGACGACCGGGCGCAACTGGTCGGGGAGCTCCGTCATCTCGGTCCGCGCCCGGGCCAGCTGGGCCTCGGCCAGGGCCGTCCAATCGAAGCGCTTGTTCGTCTCCCACGACGGCCAGAGCGTCGCAAAGCGGCGGTCGCCGGCGATCATGAGCAGTACGTACAGCTCATCCGCCTTCTCCACCGCCCGGGCGGCCTCCGCGGTTCGACCGCGGTCGGCGAGCAGGCGACCATAGGCGAGGGCCCATCCGTTGCGGGCTGCGCTTTTGCTGGCCGGCTTGTTCCAGGGCAGTTCGACCAGGGTCTTGAGGACCTTGAGCGACAGCTCCGGGTCGCCCGGGACGCCGTTCGCGAAGCCGGACACCAGCTCCGGCTCCCAGGTCGCCGCCACCGCGGGCGACTGGTCGGCGAGCTTCAGGAAGCGGCGGGCGGCTTCGGCCTTGTCGTCGCGTTGGAGGGCCTCGGAGATGCGCATCGAGTAGACGGCCGCCAGATCGGACGGTTCAGACGCGATGGCCTCCAGCCGGGCGGCGGCGTCGAGCGCCACCGGCGGCTCCTTCACCTCGGCGCAGATCATCAGCGCGAAGAGGAACTGCCGGCGAACCTCGACTTCGATCCGATCGAAGCGCGGATCGGCGAGCAGGGTTTGCATGCGAGGCAGTGCGGCGGGGCAGGCGCCCTCGAAATCGCCGAACGCCTGGACGGCCACGGCGGAAGCCTCGTCCTGGAGGCGAAGAAGATCCATTCGCCTGGCCAGCGACTGGGCCTGGGCCGCAGTGGCGCTGATCAGGACGACGAGTCCCGCCGTCGCGGCGAGGACCTTTTGGAGACGCATAGTCACAACCCCGAGCCAGAAGGGCTCGGGCGCAGTTCAGGCGCCGCGGGGGGCGCCGTCAAGCGGCGGTCAACGGCGACGCAGACCGGCGTAGGTCTCGTCCATGTCCAGGCAGGCGCTTCGCAGAATATTCCACTGGGAGCCGCTCCTGACGCCGTTCTGGTTCAGCGCGGCGTCGCCTTCCGCGCGGCCCTTGTCGACGACCTTGGCGACGCTGGCGATCGCCACGTCGCGGGCGACCTTGCGGTCGTGCATCAGCCGATCGACCGCGGCGCGGAAGAAGGACACGCCTCTGGCCTTGGCGGCGTCCGCCTCCTGGGTTTCACCATTGGCGGCCATGTAGTTGCTGGTGGCGCCGAAGAGGCCCGAACAATGCGCCTGGAGGACCCAATAGGGTTTCTCCCGCATGTTTTCCGTGAGCAGGGAGTCGCCGCGATAGACGAGGTCCCGCGAGGCGCTTCCGGCGGCCGAAGCCGAGCCGGCGAGCGTCGCGAAGGTGGCGGCAACGATGAAAAGAGCGAGGCGTCGCATGATCTACTCCCCCAAGAGCATCCACGGCCATGCTGCCTCTGGATGCGCGGGGACGCAACGGGCGGCCCTGGTTTCCCCGCGCGGGGCGGGCCTACTTCCTCTTTTTCTTCGGCTTGGCGGCCGTATCGACGACCGCGCCGGTGGCCGCGCCGACGACGGCGCCGGGCGGGCCGGCGACCACGGCGCCGGCGATCGCGCCGGTGGCCGCCCGCTGCTCCATGTTGTGGCCGCAGGCGGCGAGGCCGGCGGCGAGAAGGCCGAGCGCGGCGAGCGAAAGCATTGTGCGGGCGGGCATGGCGATGTCCTTTGATGACGTCCCTGGCCGGTGCAAACGGTCGACGCGCGCTCCCGTTCCCGCCTGAACCGCCCGTTTCGACGGGCCGCAATGCAACGTCTTGATCAATAAGGATTTGTTAGGAAGATCACCGTTCGACGATCGCGGAGATTGTGCTGCAGTGCAGCATAAGCTTGCGAATCGTCCACATTGGCGCCATAAACACCCGTATAAGGCGGAATTCGGCCAGCTCGTGATACGGCCGAGTTCCCGCTTTCGAGACCCTGCTTGCGGTATGTTCCGGGGGTCCGAAGGCGTCGATGACGGGGGGCGGGAAGCCCTCGCCGCATAGGACACGAAATCTTTGTTCTCTCTTTCCCAGACGCGTGCGTCCGCACGCGCGCTGGCCGGAGTCGTCTTGACCGGGTCCACCTTGGGCGCGGTCTTCGGCGGTCTGCTCGGCGGCGCGTATCTTGCGGGCGGCATGGCCCAGGCGGCCGCGCAGCACCAGCGCGTCACGAAACTCGCCGATGTGGCCTCCGGCGGCTACGCCGACGAGGACCTTCAGCGGGTGGTCGACCGGATGGACGATTCCGCTCTGTCCATCGCGCGTCGGCACGACCCCTATGTCAGCGCCGGTTCGGCGCAACGCGACCGTCAGGCCGCCCTGTTCGCCGCGCGCCTCGAGGCGCATGGCGCCGGCGCCAATCCTGAAACGCAGAACCCCCCGATGTTGTTGCGCGCCAGTCTCGGCGGCGCCTTCAATCCCGCGGCGCGGCCGTTCCGGCTGGGCGGCGCGCTGGAGGAATCCCGCGATCTCGAGTGCCTGACCCAGGCCGTCTATTACGAAGCCCGCGGCGAGACCCCGGCCGGCCAGGCGGCCGTCGCCCAGGTGGTCCT